>TARA_R110001599_G_scaffold242682_5_pt1 | contig 58474 bp, 38 predicted proteins | sample TARA_R110001599 | Tara Oceans TARA_R110001599 (sample SAMEA4398360) | marine metagenome | biome: Polar Biome; feature: [MES] marine water layer (ENVO:01000295) within the mesopelagic zone...; material: water (ENVO:00002006), including particulate matter (ENVO:01000060) such... | reverse complement strand
GGGGCTCGCTACTGACCGGGGAAGCTGTAATCCTTGAACTGCTCGCGCAGTGAGACCTTGTGGATCTTGCCCGTGGCCCCGTGCGGCAACTCATCGACAAACTCCACCGCATCGGGCTTCCACCAGGTCGCCACCTTGCCGTCGAACCAGCTGAGCATGTCATCAGCGGCCAAGTCCTGCCCGTCCCCCTTGCGCACCACAATCAGCAACGGCCGCTCGCTCCACTTCGGGTGGTAATGGCCGATCACCGCGGCCTCGGCCACCTTGGGGTGGCTCATCGCCACATTCTCCAGCTCGATTGAGGAGATCCACTCGCCACCTGACTTGATAACGTCCTTGGTGCGGTCGGTGATCGCCATGTAACCATCAGGATCGATGGTCGCCACATCGCCCGTTTCGAACCAGCCGGCCTCCGCGTGGGCACCGTCGGCGTCGCGTTTGAAGTAGCCCGAACAAATCCAGGGGCCGCGCACCTTCAACGCCCCGAAGGCCTTGCCATCCCAGGGCAGCTCCTGACCCTCTTCATCAACGATCTTCATTTCCACGCCAAAGATGGCGCGCCCGGCCTTCAGGCGCAGCCGGGAAAAATCATCCTCACTGAAGCGCTCACGCTGGGTGTCACTGGCATTGATCGTGCCGAGCGGGCTCATTTCGGTCATCCCCCAACCCACGCGCGCAACGACGCCATAGGCATCAAATTGCTCCGCAATCGCCAGGGGACATGCGGCACCACCCACCACAACCCGTTTGAGGGATTCCACCTGCTTCTCAGTGGCCTTGAGGTGTGCCAGCAGCGCCAGCCAGACCGTGGGCACACCCGCGGACATGGTCACCTGTTCCTCATTGATGAGGTTGGCGAGGGTTTCACCGTCACCCATCTTGTTGCCGGGGAAGACCAGCTTGGAGCCGGCCATCGGGCAGGAGTAGGGGTTGCCCCAGGCATTGACGTGAAACATGGGCACAATCGGCAACACCACATCACTCGCCGACAGGCCCATGGCATCCGGCATCATGGTCGCGTAGGCGTGTAGCATGGTAGAGCGGTGCGAGTACAGGACGCCTTTCGGGTGGCCCGTGGTACCGGAGGTGTAGCACAGGGCGCAGGCATCGCGTTCGTCCAGCTCCGGCCACTCGAAGTCGCTGCTCACACCCTCAATGAGGGTTTCGTAGCAGATCGCATTGGGCAGGGTCGTCTCTGGCATGTGTTGCGCGCTGGTGAGTACAACCCAGCCCTCAACACCCGGACACTCCGGCGCCAGCTTTTCGGCCAGGGGCACGAAGTCGGGATCGAGGAACACGTAGCGGTCTTCTGCGTGGTTGATGATGTAGACCAGCTGTTCCGGGAACAGCCGCGGATTGATGGTGTGACAGACGTAGCCACTGCAGGCCGAGGCGTAGTAGGTCTCGAGGTGGCGATAATCGTTCCATGCCAGTGTGCCGATGCGGTCTCCCCGCTGCAGGCCCCAGGGGCTGATGGCGTTGGCGAGCTGGCGGGAGCGCTCGAATGCTTCGCGATAGGTGTAGCGGTGTCGCGGGTTGTCGCGTGTGACCGACACAATCTCCTGATCCCCGTTAACCCGCTCCGCGTGCTGGATGATCGAGGTGATCAGCAGCGGCATATCCATCATCAAACCGTGCATCCGGATGTTCTCCTTTTATTGATTGAATCGAGGCGATTGCCCGAAGTGTAATCACTTCCGCCGAGGATAGCACCGCTTGGCGGACGCAACTGTCAAAAACGGGCAGGCGTGCGCCAGAAGGCGCTATCTGCCATCGACAACGCGGCAATGTTATAGTCGCCGCAAACACCAATAACAGGTGCCGGCGACCGCATGCCCACCCCCGCTACCCTGCTTGGACTCGCCCTGGCCTATGTCTGCGTTCTCTTTGCCGTGGCCTGGAAGGCAGACCGCAATGCGTCCGCCCTGCCCGTATCCGGCGCGCGCCCGGCCCGCAGCGGGCTCATCTACGCTTTGTCACTCACCGTGTACTGCAGTTCATGGACCTTCTACGGTGCCGTGGGCAGCGATGCCCAGTCAGCGTGGAGCCATGCGCCCATCTACCTCGGCCCCATACTGGTCTTCCTGTTTGGCTGGAGCTTGGTGCGCCGGCTCATTCAGCTGGGCGAGCGGCACAGGGTAACCTCTATCGCCGACTACATCGGTGCGCGCTACGGCAAACGGCAGTCGCTGGCCGTGCTGGTTACCCTGGTCGCGGCAGCCACCGTGTTGCCCTATGTCGCACTGCAGTTCAAGGCGCTGGCGCAGGCCTGGAGTGTCATCGCCGGGCCCAACGCAGGCGCAGCGCAAGCCGGCTCGGACACGGCACTCTTCACCGCCATAGTGCTCGCGGTATTCACGCTGTTATTCGGCACGCGCCGTCTGGACGGCCGCGAGCGGCATCGCGGGGTCATGGCCGCCATTGCCCTGGAGTCGGTGGTCAAACTGCTTGCCTTTGCGCTGATTGCCGCGCTCGCTGGCCTGCAGCTGCTGCAAGGTGCACATCAGCCGGCGCTGCCCACACTGCCGGCACAACGCGAGTTCAGCCTGAGCGCCGACTTCATTGCACAAACCCTCATCAGCGGCCTCGCCATTCTATGCCTGCCGCGACAGTTTCACGTCACCGTGGTCGAGGCCCAGGCCGGCACGGACACAGGTATCGCGCGCTGGCTGCTGCCACTCTATCTCGGCCTGTTCATGCTGCTGGTTCTACCCATCAGCCTTGCTGGTGCGCGCCTGTTTGCTGGCGCTGGCAACGCCAGCCCCGACACCTGGGTGCAGTCGATACCACTGGCGCTGGGTTCCGGCTGGGCCAGCACCGCTGCGTTTATCGGCGGTATCTCCGCGGCAACCGGTATGGTGATTGTCGCCACGGTAAGCCTGGCGATCATGGTCACCAACGAGGTGATCGCGCCGCTGCTGGTGCGTCTGCAACGCAATTCCCCCGCTGCCATACTGCACCTCGGCGACCGGCTGCGCCGCACCAGGCAGCTGACGATCCTGGGCATCATGCTGATTGCCTGGATTGTGGCCAGGGAGGTCATGAGCCTGCCCTGGCTGGCACAGATCGGTTTCCTGTCATTTCTCGCAGCGGCACAACTGGCGCCGGCACTGCTGGCCGGACTTTACTGGCGGCGCGCCCATGGTGTGGCCATCACCACCGGGTTGATTGCCGGCCTGCTGCTGTGGCTCTACTGCGGTGTGCTGCCGGCATTGCTGCCACCCGAACATAGTCTGTTGTTGGCGGGCCCCTGGGAACTTGCCAGCCTGCGTCCCAACGCGCTGTTCGGCCTGTCCTTCAATGCGCCGCTGGCGTACGCAACCGTCTGGAGCCTGACCATCAACAGCCTGTGCGTCACAGGGCTGTCCCTGTTGTTGCCGCAGTCCGCTGTTGATGCGCGTCAGGCAGAGCTGTTTCTGGGCAGCAACCCTGATCACCCGGACCCGCGCGGCAGCGATTTCAGCCTCAGCCTGATTCGCGGCGGCCAGCTGCAGGGGCTGCTCATACCCTTCCTGGAAGCCGACAAGCTGCACCGTCTTTGGCAGGGATTCGAGGACCGCTACCAGCAGCGGATATTGCCGGGGGATCGCACCCCCCAGTTTGCCGTGAATGAGGCGGAGGCGGTTATCGCCAGCGTGATCGGCAGCACCTCGGCACATAAGGCCCTCTTGCAACTGGAGAACAGCCAGCAGCTGGGCTACGCCGACCTTGCCGGCATGGTCAGCGGCGCCAACCGCCTCAACACCTTCAATCGGGAGCTGCTGCAAACCACGGTTGAGAGCATGATTCAGGGCATCTCCGTGGTGGACAGCCAATTGCGCCTGGTGGCCTGGAACCAGACGTATCAGGGCATGTTCGACTACACGGAGCGCTTGCTGTATGTCGGCTGTCCTATTGAGCGCATCTATCGCTACAACGCTGAACGCGGCATTCTGCAAGCCGAAGACGACACCCCGATCGAACAGCAGATAGCGCGACGCCTGCAATGGCTGCGCGATGGCAGCGCCTACCGACTGGAACGCACCCTGCCGGATGGCAAGGTTATCGACATTCGCGGAAATCCCATGCCCAACGGCGGATTCGTCAGCACCTATATCGACATTACGGACTACCGGGCGATGCTGGCCGAACTGGAGGACACCAAGACCGAGCTGGAACTCAAACTCGCCTCCGGATCAGAGTCGCTGAGTCGCAGCAACGCGCTGTTGCGTCAGGAAAACCGACTACGCGCGCAGGTGGAATCGAGGCTGCGCGATGCTCACCTGAGCAAGACCCGCTTCATGTCGGCCACCAGTCACGACCTGTTGCAGCCGATCAATGCAGCACGGCTCTTTGCCGCGGGGCTTGCCAGCCGGCTTGACGGGGACAGCGAGACGAGCGGCACCCTGCAGCAGATAGACCGCTCCCTGCACCGGGCAGAACAGCTGATTGCCGAACTGCGCGAAATTGCGCGCCTCGACTCCGGTGCACAAACACCGCGCCTGCGTGACTTCCCGGTGCAGCCACTGCTGCAAACACTGGCCGATGAATTTGCACCGCGCGGCGCTGAACGCGGCCTGCAGCTGACAGTGGTTGCCAGCAGTTGCTGGCTGCACTCAGATGCAACCCTTCTGCAACGTATCCTGCAGAACCTGCTGTCCAACGCGGTGCGCTACACGCAGCAGGGGCGGATTCTGCTCGGCCTGCGACGCCGCGGCGACAACGCCGAACTGCAGGTCTGGGACACCGGGCCTGGCATTGCCGAGGCGGACCAGGTGAGAGCCTTTGCCGAGTTCGAACGGCTCGGGGACCGCAGTCGCGACGACAACGACGGGCTGGGCCTTGGCCTGGCGATCGTGCAGCGCTACGCAGACCTGCTGCAACACCCATTACGGCTCGCATCGACGCCCGGCCGGGGGACCCTCTTCTCGCTAACAGTCCCACTGGGTCGCCAGCAGACACCCTCACCGCACACGCAACAGATACTGGGCGACCTGCAGGGCGCGACCATTCTGTGCATGGACAATGAGCCCCTGTTGCTCGAAGGCATGGCGGGGCTACTGCGCGGTGGTGGTGCACGGGTACTCACCTGCAGCAATGCAGCCGGGCTGCAAGCCCACCTCGCCGCCGGCGAGTGCCCGGACATCCTGCTGGTCGACTACCACCTGGACAACGGTGACAACGGCGTAGCGGCATTGGCAACACTGACTGCCCACCACCCCCTGCCCCCGGCCATCGTTGTTTCGGCGGATGACGCCATCGCCGTTCGCGACAGCGTGTTGCAGGCCGGCCATCGTTTTCTTCCCAAGCCCGTCAACCCACAACGCCTGCTAGCGCTGATACTGGCGTTACTGCAGCGCTGAAGGCGCGCCGCGCTCAAACGTCCTCCGCGGGCTCCACCGCGAGGCTGGCGAGCGCCAGCACGGCCTGTGTTCTGGAGTGCACCCCGAGCTTGCGGAATATCTCCGTCATGTGTGCCTTCACAGTCGCCTCCTTGACCTCAAGGTGCCCGGCAATCTGCTTGTTCAGAAGTCCCTCTACAAGCATGGAGGCCACGCGAAACTGCTGCGGCGTGAGGCTGGACAAGGTCTCGGCAACATCAAGCGCCTGCAGCCGCGCGCCCCTATTCCCGAGCGACAGACCCGGGTGCAAACCGCGCGCACCCGCCATCACCGCCTCCATGCAGCGCTGCATTTCCTCCAGCCCCGCCGATTTGGATAGAAACGCCGCAGCCCCATGATCGAGGGCCCGGCGCACGGTATCCGGCTGGGCGTTCGCCGACACCATCACCACCGGCACAGCGGGCAGTTGACCCGTAAACCAGCAGAGCGCGGAGAATCCGAGCGCGCCCGGCATATGCAGATCGAGCAGCAGGAGCTCAATGCCCTGGTCACTCTGCGCCGCCTGTTGCAGCTCAGCGACATTGCCCGCCAGCACCAGACGGTGTTGCGGAAATGCACCTGCCACCACCGTCTCCAGGGCAGAGCGAAACAATGGGTGGTCGTCGGCGATAAGAATACTGCGTCGAGACACAGGGCCTCCTGTTTTTGTTATTCCGTATTAGACCTTGGTCGAGAATGCCTCCCGACTTTGACCAAAGTCCAATGGGTCATAGCCGAAGCCAAGGGTACAACATGCGTCACGCAGAGAATAATAGCTAGAGGACGCCCACACCATGCCCATGCGCAAACTGCTTGCCACCGTGCTTGCCACACCACTCGCCCTGCTGCCACTCAATGCGGTAGCGGAAGATCTCGCAGCGCGCATCGCGCTGCTGGAGCAACAAATTGCGGAGTTGAAGGCCCTGGTCAGCGACGAGCAGGCCGTTGGCGCCGCGACACGCGCAGACGTCGAGGCGATTCGGCCCACACGCAAAGGCACCCGCTTCGGCTACGGCGGCTACATACAGCTGGATGCGATCACTTCACGCTACAGCGAAGGCAAACCGAGCAACGACCTTGTCGACGACTTTCTTGTGTCCTCGCTGATTCCGGTGGAACCCGAGTCCGGCAATGGCGACCCGGCCACCAGCACCAAGCTACACGCGCAGTCATCGCGATTCTTCTTCACCACACAAACAGCAACGGAGCAGGGCAGCATTGACACGCGCATAGAGCTGGACTTCATGCTCAGCCCGGGAGGGGACGAACGGATATCAAATTCCTGGAACCCGCGTCTGCGCCACGCCTACATCAACTGGGATATGGGCGCGGGGCGCTCCCTGCTGGCGGGCCAGAGCTGGTCAACGTTCTTCAATGTCGGCGCGCTCCCGGACCTGCTGGACTTTGTCGGCCCGGTGAGCACCATTTTTGTCCGCCAGCCACAAATTCGCTGGACCGAGGGCAAACTTCAATTCGCGCTGGAAAACCCGGCGACCCGCATCGATGAACTCGGCGCGACCGGCGTCAACCGGCGCCTGGACAATGCTGAAACACTCCCCGACATGATCGCGCGATACAACGGTTCGCAGGGTGACCTCAACTGGACCTTGGCCGCCATGGGCAGGCAGTTAGGCTACGAAAGCCGGTTGAGCAGCGGCGAAAAGCTGGCCAGCGACGAGACCTGGGGCTATGGGCTCAGCATCGCCGGCAAATGGCAACTGGATAACGGTGACTTGCGCTTCATGCTGAACCAGGGTTCCGCACTGGGCCGCTACATGGGCCTGAACACTTTTGATGACGGCTATATCGACAGCAATGGGGACATCGACACCATCGCCCAGTGGGGCGCCATGCTTGCCTACCAACACAGCTGGAGCTCGCAGTGGCGCAGCACCTTCGCCCTCTCCGCGTCCGCCGCCGACAACCCGTCCATCAGCGAGTACGCCACCGCCGGTCAGCTGGCGAAACGTTACGAGTCGGCACATGCCAACCTGAATTGGCTGCCGCATCCAGGCCTGCAAGTGGGTGGCGAGCTGATCTACGCGCGCAAAGAAGTGGAGGACGGCCGCTCCGGTGACCTGAGCCGCCTGCAGTTTGCGATGAAGTACGCCTTTTGATGTCCCTATCGACCAAGGTCCAACAGCGATGCAGGGAGCCCCGGTGCTATAGTCGGGCTGGCTGCGACGATAACAACAGTAACGGAGAGTCCCCATGTCACGTTTAACCGAGGCCCAGGCGCTGGCCTATTGGCGCCGCAATCTTGCCCTGATGTTCAAACTGCTGGTGATCTGGTTCGTGGTCAGTTTCGGCTGCGGCATTCTGCTTGTCGATGTGCTCAACCAGATACAGATCGGTGGCTACAAACTCGGCTTCTGGTTCGCGCAACAGGGTTCCATCTACGTGTTTGTGGTGTTGATTTTCTACTACACACGGCAGATGGCCAAGCTCGACCGCGAATTCAACGTAGAAGAAGACTAGGGGCCGCCTCATGGAACTGCAAACACTGACTTATCTCGTGGTCGGCGCCAGCTTCGCGCTGTATATCGGCATTGCCATTTGGTCTCGCGCCGGCTCCACCAAGGACTTTTACGTTGCCGGCGGCGGCGTGCACCCTGTTGCGAACGGCATGGCGACGGCCGCGGACTGGATGTCCGCCGCCTCGTTTATCTCCATGGCAGGCATGATTGCCTTCATGGGCTACGGTGGCTCGGTATTCCTGATGGGCTGGACGGGTGGCTTCGTTATCCTGGCCATGTTCCTCGCCCCCTACCTGCGCAAGTACGGCAAATTCACCGTACCGGAGTTCATCGGCGACCGCTTTTACTCCAAAGCGGCGCGCGCGGTGGCCGTGGTCTGCCTGATTATCTGCTCGGTAACGTACGTCATCGGGCAAATGAAAGGCATCGGCGTCGCTTTCTCGCGCTTCCTGGAAGTCGACTATGGCACCGGTTTGCTAGTGGGTATGTGCATCGTGTTTTTCTACGCAGTACTCGGCGGCATGAAAGGCATCACCTATACCCAGATTGCGCAGTACTGCGTCCTGATCATGGCCTATACCATCCCGGCGATATTCATCAGCCTGAACCTGACTGGCAATCCGTTCCCGCAGCTGGGACTGGGCAGCACACTGACCGGCACGGACACCTATCTGCTGGACAAGCTGGACCAGATGGTCATGGAGCTGGGCTTCAATCAATACACAACCGAATACCGCCTGAGCGGCCTCAACATGTTTGCGTACACGGCGTCGCTGATGATCGGCACCGCGGGGCTGCCCCACGTCATCATCCGTTTCTTCACCGTGCCCAAGGTACGCGATGCGCGCAGCTCCGCCGGCTGGGCACTGCTCTTCATTGCCATTCTCTACACCACGGCACCTGCCGTGGCCGGCATGGCACGCCTGAACCTTATGCAAACCATCGAACCCACGCCCGGTGAATACCTCGAGTACGACAAGCGGCCGGACTGGTTCCGCAACTGGGAAACCACGGGGCTGTTGGCATTCGAGGACAAGAATGGCGACGGCCGTATCCAGTACAGTGCCGATGCGGCGACCAATGAGATGGTGACCGTGGACAACGACATCATGGTACTGGCCAACCCTGAAATCGCACAGCTACCCAACTGGGTAATCGCCCTGGTCGCGGCGGGCGGACTGGCGGCGGCACTGTCCACCGCTGCGGGCCTGCTGCTGGCCATTGCCTCCGCCATCTCCCACGACTTGCTCAAGGGCATGATCGCCCCGGGCATTTCCGAGCGCGCTGAACTGCGCGCGAGCCGGGTCGCCATGGCGGCGGCCATCGTGGGTGCAGGGTACCTCGGCTTCAATCCGCCGGGATTCGCGGCCGGCACGGTAGCACTCGCCTTCGGCCTGGCAGCTTCCTCCATCTTCCCCGCCTTGATGATGGGCATATTCTCCAAGCGCACCACCAAGGAGGGCGCGATTGCGGGCATGGTCGCGGGGATTGGCGTCACCCTGTTCTACGTGTTCCAGCACAAGGGTATTATGTTTGTCGCCTCAACGGCATTTCTCGGCGACATGCCAGCGAACTGGTTCCTCGGCATTGAACCAAACGCCTTTGGCGCCGTGGGCGCCGTGGTGAACTTCGCCGTGGCCATGCTGGTGAGCCGGGTGACCAGCGCACCGCCAGCATCGGTGCAGGAGCTGGTGGAACACATCCGGGTTCCGGCAGGCGCCAGCGCCGCCCAGGACCACTGACGCACAGGGAAGCAAACTGATGTTCAGCAACCGTCATGTCATCATCGCACTCCTGGTGGCACCGCTGCTCTCCATCGGCGCGTGGTTTGCCGTTGGTCAACTGGTGGGCGAGCAGCCACAGCAGGCCGCGGCGGGGAGCGACTACCCCTTGCTGGCCAAGAGCAACTGCCGCTACGACAGCGGCCGCTGCGAACTTGCCAATGGCGACCTCCAGCTGGAAATCGACGTGCAGGCGCTGGCGTCCGGCTGGCAGCTGCGGCTATTGGCCTCACATGCGCTCGAAGGCGCAGTCATGGCAATCGAAGGGGGCACGCCCCAGCCCATGCACAGCAGCGATGGAGGTCCGCAGCAGTGGGTTCTGACACTGCCGGCACTGCCAGCAGAGGGCGCCCGTTTGCAGCTGGTGGCCGCTGCAGGTGGCAGCCGCTACTACGCTGACACCGGGTCCGACTTCCTGCAGCGCTACCGCAGCCCGCAGCCCTGAACATGGTGGACGCGGACAACACGCCAGCAGTGCCGCAGCCACCCGTTGAGCTCACCCCCGTGGCGGACTTTCTCGCCACAACAATGCCTTTCGACACTCTGGCGTCCAGTGAACTGGCCCGCCTGCTGCCCACGCTGGCAATCAGCTACCACACCCGCGGCGAGTGCTTTACCGCCGGCTCGGAACCCTGTGGGTTGCGCATACTCCGCAGCGGCGCCGTGGACCTGCACGATGCGGACAACACGCTGCTCGATCGCCTGGGCGAGGGCGAGAGCTTTCATATCGACGGACTCAATGCCGAACGCGGCCAGGTGCAGGCCCGGGTCATTGAGGATGCGCTGATCTACTTCCTGCCCGACACCGCCTATCAGGCTCTGCGACAGGCACACCGCAACATCGACCGCCATTTCAGCAGCCAGCGCAACCGCCGGCTGCGACGGGCAGCGCGCTATCAACCAGCGGCCAACGCCCTGCTGCAAAGTATCCGCGACACCATGAGTACCGACTTGCTCACCGTGTGCAGCAGCGACACCCTGCAGGCTGTCGCCGAGGACATGACACAGCGGCGCGTGTCCTCCGCTCTGGTGCTCCGGGGCACGCAGCTCGAGGGCATCATCACCGATCGCGATCTACGCGCTCGCGCGCTTACCGCGGCGCTTCCTGCCGACACAGCCATCGCCAGCATCATGACGGCCAACCCGGAGGCCATTGAGGCAGACTGCAGCCTGTTCGACGCCACGCTGCTCATGACCCGCCGCGGCTACCACCACCTGCCCGTCACCGAGGCTGGGCAGCTCTGCGGCATGCTCACCACATCCGACCTGATTCTCGCGCGCCAGAATGATCCCGTGTATCTGGTACAGCATATTTCGCGGCAGGAGAGCCCCGAGGGCATAAAGGCATTGCTGGAGGGCATGCCCGGACTCGTGGTGCAGTGGAGCCAGTCCGGCATGCATGCACATCAGGTCAGCCGGGTACTGACAGCTATCTCGGATGCGGTCACCGTGCGCCTCATACAGCTGGCGGAAGCCGAACTGGGGCCGCCACCTGCGGCCTGGTGCTGGGTGGGCTTCGGCTCGCAGGCGCGCGCCGAGCAGCTGTTCGGGGCCGATCAGGACAACGGCATGATCATCTCAGACGAGGCGCGCGATGCTGACGCGGGCTGGTTTGCAGGCCTTGCTCAGCGGGTCTGTGATGGCCTGCAGCTCTGTGGTTATCCGTATTGCCAAGGCGGGGTCATGGCCACCACGGACAGCTGGCGGCAACCGCTGCAGCGCTGGCAGGACACTGTGCGCAATTGGGCCGCAACACCGTCTCCTGCGGCAGTGATGCGAGTGAGCATCTTCTTTGACCTGCGGGCGATCTATGGCGACGACCGTTTGTGCGCAGAGCTGCAGCAGGTGATGTTGCAGGAGGCCTCGCGCAATTCGATCTTCCTTGCGGCGCTCGCCGCCAACGCGCTGGAAAGCCGCCCGCCGCTCGGCATGTTCCGGCGCTTCGTGGTCGAGCGCAACGGTGAGCACCGCGATGCTGTTGACTTGAAGAAACGCGGGGTGCTACCGATCACCGAGATCGTGCGCTTGCACGCACTGGCGAATGGCATAGCGGCGGTCAATACGGAAGAGCGCCTGCAGGCGCTGACGCGCGCGAAGAAACTGACCATGGGTGACGGTCGCAACCTGGCCGACGCCCTGCACTGCGTGCAACAGCAACGTTTGCAACACCAGTGCCAGCAGATTCTGGCAGGCGAGCCACCGGACAATTTCCTCAAGCCCCACGGACTGCCTACGCTGGCGCGGGAGCAATTGCGCGATGCGTTCACCCTGATCGACGAGTCGCAGGCCGCCGTGCGCCAGACCTATCGAGCAGGCATGAATTGATGTGGCTGGCGCTGCGCCGCGCGCGCTGCAAGAGGCGCGCGGCGGGAACACCGCTGGCAGCCTGCTGGAACCACGCTTTACCGAGAGGGGGCGCCTTCTGCTCTGAGGTGCCTTTTCTGGTCTGCGACGGGGAGATGTCCTCTCTGGACCCGGCCACAGGTGCCCTGCTCAGCCTCGGCTGGGTCGCCATTGAGGGGGGCGCCATTCAGCTGGGCAGCGCCCGGCACTACCTGATTAGCGGCGCGCAGGCAGTTGGGCAAAGTGCCACCATTCATCATATACACGACCGGGAACTGGCGCGGGGGCTGCCCGCTGCGGAGGTGATGACGGCATTCCTGCAGGCAGCGGCCGGTAAGGTGCTGGTGTTTCACCACGCCGCGCTGGATATCGCCTTCCTCAACCGCTGTTGTGAGCAGCTGTATGGCGCGCCCCTGCTACTGCCTACCCTCGACACGTTGCGCCTGGAACAGCGACAGCGTGAGCGCCGGGGCCAGGCCTGCGCACCCGGCGCACTCACGCTAGCCAGCTGTCGAGAACGCTACGGTTTGCCCGCACATGCGGCACACAACGCACTGCTGGACGCCATCGCCACCGGCGAGCTGCTCCTGGCACAGATTGCCCACCGCGGCAAAAACACGGACGTGCGCCTGCGCGACCTGCGCTAGCAGCACCCGTCAACTAACCGGGTGCGCGCGATTCGCCACCAGGTGATCAACCACCGAGGGATCGGCCAGCGTGCTGGTATCGCCGAGATTGGCCACTTCGTTTTCGGCAATCTTGCGCAGAATACGCCGCATGATCTTGCCGGAGCGTGTCTTGGGCAGGCCTGGCGCCCACTGGATGACGTCGGGCTTGGCAATCGCCCCGATCTCACTGGCACACAATTGCACCAGTTCCTTGCGCAGCGCCTCACTGGGTTCAACACCGTCCATGGGCGTAACAAAGCAGTAAATGCCCTGCCCCTTGATATCGTGCGGGTAGCCAACCACAGCCGCCTCCGCGATATCCTCATGCAGGACCAGTGCGCTTTCCACCTCGGCGGTTCCCATGCGGTGGCCAGACACATTGAGCACATCGTCTACGCGACCGGTAATCCAGTAGTAGCCGTCCGCATCCCGCGTGGCGCCATCACCGGTGAAGTAGTAACCCGGATAGTTGCTGAAGTAGGTGTCCACCATGCGCTGATGATCACCGTAGATCGTGCGGATCTGGCTCGGCCAGGATGCCTTGATGACCAGGTACCCGGCGCCGGCGCCTTCGATTTCGCTGCCGTCCTCGTTGAGTAGCGCAAGCTGCACGCCAAAGAACGGCATGCTCGCGGAGCCGGGCTTCAGGTCCGTGGCGCCGGGCAGGGGCGTGATCATCTGCGCGCCGGTTTCCGTTTGCCACCAGGTATCGACGATGGGGCAGCGGGAGTCACCCACCACGCGGTAGTACCACTCCCAGGCTTCCGGGTTGATCGGCTCACCCACCGAGCCCAGCAGCCGGAGGCTGGCCCGGGAACTGCGTTTCACCGGTGCATCGCCATGGGCATGCAGGGAGCGGATGGCGGTCGGTGCCGTGTAGAAGGTATTGACCTGGTGTTTGTCGATCACCTCCCAACACCGTCCCGAATCGGGCCAGGTGGGCACACCTTCAAACATCAGGGTGGTGGCGCCATTGGCCAACGGACCGTAGAGAATATAGGTGTGGCCGGTGACCCAGCCAACGTCAGCAGTGCACCAGAACACCTCGCCTTCACGGTAGTCGAAGGTGTATTTGAAGGTCATTGCCGCCTGCAGCAGGTAACCGCCGGTGGTGTGCAACACCCCTTTGGGCTTGCCGGTCGAGCCCGATGTATAGAGGATGAACAGCGGGTCCTCCGCATCCATGCTCTCAGGTTCGCAGGCGCTTGCCACCCCCGCGGTCGCTTCAACGTAACAGACGTCCCTGCCCTCCTGCCACGCTATGTCTGCACCTGTGACCCGCGCCACGATGCAGGTGTGCACGTTGGGACAGGACTCCAGGGCGGCATCCACATTGCTCTTCAGCGCGATCGTCTTGCCGCCCCGACGGCCCTCGTCGGCGGTGATAACCGTCTGGCAGTCGGCATCCTGTATGCGGTCGACAATGGCGGTGGGTGAGAAACCACCAAACACCACCGAGTGGATAGCGCCAATTCGCGTGCAGGCCAGCATGGCATAGGCGGCCTCGGGCACCATGGGCATGTAGATGCACACCCGGTCGCCTTTGCCGACGCCGCGTGCGCGCAGCACGTTAGCCAACCGGCAGACCTGCTCGTGCAGTTCACGATAGGTGATGTGCTGGCTTTGCGCCGGGTCATCGCCCTCCCAGAGCAGGGCTGTCTGATCGGCGCGAGTGGCCAGGTGACGGTCAATGCAGTTGACGCTCACGTTCAGGCGCCCGCCGGCGAACCAGCTGGCGCGCCCTTCATGAAAGTCGTAATCGACTACCGTCTGCCAGGGCTGGTCCCACTGCAGGAACTCGGTGGCCTGCTCGCCCCAGAAACCCGCCGGGTCTTCCACCGAGCGCTGGTACATCTGGCGATACCGCTCGGGCGTGATGTGCGCATCGCGGAAATTGTCGGGAATTTTATGTAGGGGGAAATTGGACATATTATTGCTTCCGCCGGTGACTTTGCACCCGATAATACTGCGTTGACCCGGCGGCGCAACTCGACCAAGGTCTAAGCCCGAAGGTTCAGCCCAGCCAAGTCCAGCGCTCCGCCGGAGCATCGCTGCGCGCACGTCCTTCCGACGCCAGTTTGATCAGGTGAGCCGACAGGGAGAGCTTCGCCCACTCATGACGTGCAGCGTCAACATCGTCGTACACCACTTTGACCAGCGCATCGAGATCGCCCTCGCCGAGCGCGGACAGGCCTGCAATGACTTTGCGCTCCCGCGCCAAGCGATGCTCCACCAGGCCAGCGACTTCCTGCACAGGAGTGTGAATGAGCTCGCCGTGGCCCGGAGCAATGCTTTGCAGTGGATAGTCCAGCAACAGTCGCAGCGACTCGATATACGCCTTCATATCGCCACCGGGAGGCACGATCACCACGGTAGAGCCGTTCATGATGTGGTCACCGGCAAACAGCATGCCGTCGTCTTCCAGCAGAAAACAGTAGTGATTGCTGACATGCCCCGGCGTATGCAGCGCTCGCAGGGTAAACTCGGGGGCTTGCAGCACCCAGTTGTGGTCGAGCAGTGTTGTGGGCGCGAAGGTATCGTCCTGAAAGCGGTCATCCGCCGGCAGCGCGCCAATCACCTCGGCGCCGGTGGCAGCGGCTACAGCCTGCCAGGCAGGTGAGTGATCGGGATGGGTGTGCGTGCAGATAATCCAGCGTATGCGGCCCTCACCTGCCGCGAGAATCGCCTCGATATGTTCCGGAATCGCCGGGCCGGGGTCCACCACCGCCACCTGCTCGGTGCCGAGCAGATAGGTGTTGGTACCGGGGCCGGTCATCATGCCCGGATTCGGCGCCACCAGACGGCGCACGCGATCATTGAGGCGAAACGGCACTCCGTGTTCGAACATGGCCTACACCATATTCCGGATGGGGACGAGCGGGTTCACGTCTGCGTCGTAATCCACTCCGTCCACCTCGAAACCGAACAACTGCAAAAACTCGCGCCGATACCCCTGGAAGTCCGACAGCTCGTGCAGGTTGTCGGTATCGATCTTCTGCCAGAGCGCGGCGACTTCCGACTGCACGGCGGGGTCGAGCTCCTTGCCATCGGCACGCAGACGACCCATCTCATCCAGCGCAGGTGAGGGATTGTAGAGCGCGTTGCGGAACAGGCCATCAACCTGCTCGATACAGCCCTCGTGTATACCCCGTGCTTTCATCACCTTGAACAGAATGGCCAGGTAGATTGGCATTGCCGGAATGGCCGCGCTGGCCTGCGTGACCACAGCTTTCAACACAGAGACGCGCGCATCTCCGCCGTGAGCAGAGAGGCGCTCGCGAATGCCTTCCACGCGTCGGTCCAAATCCTGTTTCGCCGCGCCAATGGTGCCGTGCCAGTAGATGTCCCAGGTCATCTTCTCGCCGATGTAGGTGTAAGCGGTGGTCTTTGCGCCGGCCGCGAGCACGCCCGCTGCATCCAGCGCCTCCATCCACATCTGCCAGTCTTCCCCGCCCATGACCGCCACGGTATTGTCGATTTCCTCCTGCGTCGCAGGTTCAAGGTGAAAGTCCTGTACCTCTTGCTTGTCGGTGTTCACGCCCTTCTGCACGGTGGGCTTGCCGATGGGCTTCAGGGTAGAGTTGTGCACCACCCCGGTAACCGGGTGCTGCCGGCGCGGGGAAGCAAGGCTGTAGACGACCAGATCAACCTGCCCCATATCCTCACGGATGGTGGCGATCGCCTTCTGTTTCACTTCGTCGCTGAAGGCGTCGCCGTTGATGCTCTTCGCGTACAGGCCCTCCGCTTCCGCGGCGCTGTGAAACGCTGCGCTGTTGTACCATCCGGCGGTACCCGGTTTGCTCTCGGTGCCCTCTTTCTCGAAGAAAATGCCCAGCGTTGCGGCACCGGCACCAAATGCGGCGGTGATGCGGGAGGCCAGCCCGTAACCGGTCGAGGCACCAATCACCAGCACACGCTTGGGGCCATTGGCCAGCGGGCCCTGTTGCTGCACATAGTCAATCTGGTTGCGGACATTGGTCGCGCAGCCTACCGGGTGAGTAGTGGTGCAGAGGAAACCGCGCACGCGGGGCTTTATGATCATGATCGGTTGTTTCCCTGATTCTGTTCAGTCGAATGCGCCCCTACGGACGCAGCAGCGAGTGTATCACAGGCCTCACCACCTCAAAGACGCGTGCCCCTGTCACAGACTGGTCACCGAACTGTTACCTCAGTGCCATCACCGCGTCACAAAGTCCTCGCACCATGCTCCCACACTTGACTGGCGAACCGAACGGAGAACCCCATGCGTCGACTCAACCCCTGGCTGCTGGCCACCTGCCTGACCCTGCCTGCCGTGCTGGCCGGCTGCGATGGCGACGATGGCCGCGATGGACTCGATGGCGCTGACGGGAGCCCTGGCGAACAGGGGCCCGCTGGGGAGAACGCCACCAACAGCCGCATCGCACTGAATTTTCTGGGCCGCTACGAGACTGGAGAATTCGATGAAAGCGCTGCCGAAATCGTTGACTACGACCCGGCCACACGCCAGGCTTTCGTGGTTAACGCGCAATCCGGCAGGGTGGACATCCTCGACATCAGCGCACCCGATATGCCCGTGCTGGCAGGCACACTGAACGTGGCGGCCGATATCGCCAGCGCGGTGCCTGCGCTGGCTGGCGCAGAAGCGCTGGGCGCTGCCAATAGTGTAGCAGTTGCCGGGAATCTGCTGGCCGTGGCCGTTGAAGCCGACACCAAACAGGACAACGGTTACGTCGCCCTGTACCAGACAGACGGCACATTCCTTTCCGCCACCGAAGCCGGCGCGCTCCCCGACATGCTGGCGTTCACCCCCGACGGCAACACACTGCTGGTCGCCAACGAAGGCGAGCCCAATGGAGACTACAGTATCGACCCTGAAGGCAGCATCACGCTGCTCGATCTCACTGGCGGGGCTGGCAATCCCGTGAGCCGCACGCTGCGTTTCACCGACTTCAATACCGGTGGCAGCAAGACACTGGGGGCCGATGTACGCATTTCCGCCAAGAGCGCGAGCATTGCACAGGACATCGAACCCGAATTCATCACCGTATCAGCGGACGGCGGCACGGCCTGGGTCGCCCTGCAGGAAAACAATGCACTGGCGGTTGTCGACGTGGCAGCAGGCGAAATCAGCTCAGTGATCGGTCTGGGTTACAAGGACCATGGCTTGACTGGCAACGGCCTGGACGCCAGCAACCGGGACGGTGGTACCAACATTCGCGAGTGGCCACTGCGCGGAACCTACATGCCGGACAGCCTGAAGAGCTACACCGTCAACGGCACCACGTATGTGGTCAGTGCCAACGAGGGCGATGGCCGCGAGTACCTCACCGATGCGGCCAGCGAAGCCGAATGCAGCGCACAGGGCGGCTTCGACTACGACGATGGCGATTGCTTCCACTATCTCGACGAGATACGCGTCGGCGATATCCTGGATAGCGGCGCGACCATCGAACTGGCAAACCTGGAGCGCTTTGCACCGGACCTCGACACCCTGACCGACAACGCCAACCTCGGTCGTATCAAGGTTATTACCAACCTCGGCGTGCGTGACTGTCCCGCCGGCAGCCTGGAGGCGAGCGGACAGCCCACCGCGGGCTGCGTGTACGAGCAACTCTACAGCTTCGGCGCGCGCTCCTTCAGCATCTGGGACAGCCGCAGCGGCGCACTGGTATTCGACAGCGGTGCCGACTTCGAAACTGTCACCGCGCAGCGTCTGACCGAGGGTTTCAACGCCAGCAACGACGACAATACCGGTGATGATCGCTCCGACGACAAGGGCCCGGAGCCAGAAGCCCTGGAGATCGCCCGCATCGACGGCAAGTTCTATGCGTTTGTCGGACTCGAGCGTGTGGGTGGCATCATGGTCTACGACATCAGCAACCCGGAGAGCGCGGAGTTTGTGCAATACATCAACACGCGAGATTTCAGCCAGGACATAGACAGCCTGGTCGAGGGCGGCAACTTCTCTGCGGTGGGTGATCTGGGCCCAGAATCCATTCGTTTCGTGCCGGCCGAGCAAAGCCCGAATGGCGAGGCGCTGTTGATTGTCGGGAACGAGGTGAGCGGCACGACTGCCCTGTTTGCAGTCAGCCTGGTGAGCGGGGAGTGATCACCCGCGCCGACTGATCCAGACCGTCTGATAGGGTTCCAGCTGCAGTAACCGATCGAGGTCGGGGTAGGGCTGCCCGCTGATCAGGTCTTCCCAATCCGCTTCCTCGACCAGGTTCAGGTCGAGGAGGTTCAGCGGACGCGGCTCATCGGTGATATTGCTGACGCAGAATATCTGTTGCTCCGGCTCCCGGCTCTGGCGTGAGAAGCCGAAGAGGGCCGTGCCGAGGTGCAGGGTGAACTGCGCCGCATTGGGATGAAACGCTGGCTGCTCACCTCGCAAGCGCAAGAGAGCCTCCAACGCCAGCATCACCTGTCGGTGCGGACTGGCGGCGTTGCCCAGCTCCGATTCCAGCTGCGCCCATTGCCACTGGTGGCGATTGATGGCCCGGTTGTGGCCAGTGTTTTCCATCCGCTGATAGTCATTGCGCGTGCCCAGCAGGCTGTGAATGTACAAACCGGGAATACCCTCCAGCGCGAACATGATGGCGTGGGCGCACACGAAGCGGGCAAACCCCATTGTGTCTACCCCACGCACTGTGCCCTGCAAGGCATCAAACAACGCGATGTTCACTTCGTAGGGGTGCTGCTCACCGCCTTCCAGGGCACGCCAGGACACCTGTCCGCCGAAGCTCTGCAGCGTCTTGAGCAATGCCGCCAGCTCCCCATCGCTGAGCAACCCCTCCGCCGGCCGCAGACCTATGCCATCGTGCGAGGCAATGAAATTGAAAAACGTCGTGCCACTGCGCGCGGGGGGCATGGCCATCAGCCACTGCCGCAGATAGGTGCAATCCCCGGTCAGTAACGTATTGATCAACAGGGGCGGCAGGGAAAAGTTGTAGACACAGTGCGCCTCGTTGGCATTACCGAAGTAGGAAAGGTTCTCCAGGTTCGGAATATTGGTTTCCGTAATCAGTATGGCATCCGGGCGCGCGTGCTCTATCAGCGTCCGCAACAGGCGCACTACTTCGTGGGTCTGCTCCAGGTTCAGGCAGGTGGTGCCCGGGATTTTCCACAGGAAGGCAATGGCATCCAGGCGGAATATGCGCACACCCTGATCCAGATACAACCGCACAATGCGCACGAACTGCAACAGCACCTCGGGGTTGCGAAAATCGAGGTCAACCTGATCGTGGCTGAAGGTACACCAGACATACCGGGGCCCGCGCGCTGTCTCTACGGCGCGCAGTAGCGGCGACGTCCGCGGCCTCACCACGGCGGAAAGGTCATCCCCCGGGTCCGCGGTGAAGAAGTAGTCGCGCCCCGGCGACTCATCGCGCAGGAAGTTTTCAAACCAGGGGCTGCGGCTGGAACAGTGGTTGATTACCAGGTCGGCCATGAGGTCGTAGGCCGACGCAATCGCGCCGATATCGTCCCAATCCCCCAGTGCTTCGTTGACACTCGAGTAGTCCAGTACAGCGAAGCCGTCGTCTGAGGTCCAGGGGTAGAACGGCAGGATATGTACACCGCTGATCACGCCGTTGGCGTGTGCGTCGAGAAACCGTTTCAGCGTGTGCAGTGGCTTCTCATCCGGTGCCAGCAGGCTATCGCCATAGGTGATCAGCAGAGCATCACGTTCAGTCCACACATTCCTGGCAGGTGCCGGGCTCACGACCTCGCCCTCCAGACGCATGGCCTGCAGCAACTGCGACACTAATCCTGCCACTTGCGCACAGGCCGCAGTGTCAGCGTAGATGACCTCGAGGTGCTGCTCTACTCGCGCCTGCAGCCACTCCCTGTCGCTTTGGGTCGATGACGTCACGCTGTTGTTCCGCCATAATCCTGCATATCGGCATCCACCGCCTCCTGTAAACGGTCGAGGATATCGGGGACGGCGCTGATAACCCGGTTCCACCCCGGTATGAAAGGACGCTCCATCGGGTACTCCAGAAATGCCTCGCCGGCTTTCATGATGTTTTCCGCGAACAGCTCTACCGCCATTTCCTCCCCGTGAATATCAAGGTTCAGTCCGTTCATTACCGCATCGTTGTGATAGGTTTCCACAAAATCCAGGGCAATACGGTAGTAGGTCGCTTTCAGCGAACGAAATGTCTCGCTATTGAACGTAACGCCGCGGGTCGCGAGCTTGCGAAACAGCGCCTTGGCGATATCGATCGACATGCGTGAGAGTCCGCGTGTGGCGTCATCGCGCGACATCTCCTGATGCTTGTGGTCGTACACATCCGCGATATCCACCTGACACAGCCGGTTGTTGGCGTAGTTGCGATACACCTCGGAGAGCACACCAATTTCCAGGCCCCAGTCGCTGGGAATGCGGATGTCCGTGAGCACATCGCGGCGGAACGAGAATTCACCCGCCAGGGGGTAGCGGAAGCTGTCCATGTAGTCCAGGTACTCCATGTCGCCCACAGTTTTCTTGAGCGCGCGCAATAGCGGCGTCACCAGCAGACGACTCACCCGCCCGTTGATCTTGCCACCGGCGACGCGTGCGTAATAGCCCTTGCAGAACTCGTAGTTGAACTGGGGGTTTGACACCGGATATATGAGACGAGCCAGCAAGCTGCGCTCGTAGGTAAGGATGTCGCAATCGTGCAATGCCACCGATTCCGCGCGACCAGAGGCCAGGGTGTAGCCCATGCAGTACCAGACATTCCGTCCTTTGCCCGCTTCGCGCGGCGCCAGATCCCGCGCCTCGAGTTCTGCATCAAGAGCGCGCAACCGCGGCCCGTCATTCCACAGCACCCGGTGGCGCTGGGGCAGCGTGGAGAAAAAATCCAGCGCACTGCGATACTGCGCTTCGTCCGCCTGGTCCAGTCCTATCACAATCTCCGCAAGGTAGGGCACCTGCGCAAGCTCTTGGACAATATGCGGCAACGCCGCACCCTCCAGCTCCGAATACAGTGAGGGCAGGATAAGACCGAGAGGACGTGTGCGTGAGAACACCAGCAGCTCCGCCTCCAACTCCTCCACTGAACGGTGTGCCAGATTGTGCAGTGTTGTGATAATGCCGTTCTGGTAGAAATCGCCCATGACGATCAGTCTCCTTCAGTGATTTGGTAATCCCGCAGCCAGGCGAGCACACCCTCAGACCAGCCTGCCGGGCCCAGGCCGGTACTGCGCCGCAATCCGGAACGGCGTGCCAGCGCCGGGAAATCATGTGTCGGGGAGCGCACCAGCAAGGCACTCTCGGCAACTTCCAGCATCGGTACATCGTTGCCACTGTCACCGATGGCAAGGTCGTGTACCGGCTGATCCGGCGCCTCGCGCTGGTAGGCTGCGCGCAGATAGCGCAGCGCCAGCCCCTTGTCGCATTGGCCCGCCACGGTCAGGAACCGCCCACCCTGCTGCACGCGAGCGCCAGCGGCTTGCAGCGCGGCCACGAACGCATCGCGCCGCGCCGGGGTACCCAGCCACTGCACGGGCTCACTGAATTCGCGGGAGGCCGCCAGTGCTGCACCGCCGGCATCCAGCCCGGTGGCCGCCTGGATTCCATCCACGCCCAGATCGTCGAACCCTGCGAATTCATCCGGGAAGTCCATTTTCAGTGCGGCCAGCGTGGCCAGCCACCGCGAGCGCGGCGGCGCAAAGCGCAGTTCCTGCCCCGCACTACAGGGCACCGCGTTCTCCAGGGGCGTGCTAAACGTCCCGGCAGGCACAACCACGGCGGCGCCGTTTTCCACAATCATTGGGTAGTGCGCTACCCCCAGCGCCTGTTGTAGCGGCGCCATCTCGGCCCGAGTCTTGCTGCTGGCCAGAATCAGCGGAATGCCGGCGCTCTGCAAACGCTGCAGGGCGTCGGCTGCCGCATCCCAGCGATAACTGAAGTGGTCCAGCAAGGAGCCATCAAGGTCGGAAAATACCAGCAGCTGCGAGCTCACACCGGCACCCGTGGCCCGGTCCAGGACTCGATGGCGCGATCACTGCCGAGATTCCATACCACATCCATCTGCGCCGGCAGCGTGGCGAGACAATGTCGGGTGAGTCGCTCGTAGTGCTGGACAAACCGCGCCAACGCAACGTCATCCATCAGGGCATGGCCGGCGGCCGGGCCGCCCTGTGTGCGAGCTCGCAGGCGATGCTCCTGCTCCGTGCGCCAGCGCAGCACTTCGGCGAAGGAAGGCGCCCGCAGCATCAACCAGAGATCACACTGGGCATGCAGCGCCGCATAGGGACCGGCGAGCTGACGGTTAACGTACTCCCGCCACACACCGTGCTCATCCTCCTGCTGCTCGAGCGGGTTGCAGGGGCGAGACAGGGCGCCGGGGGGCTCTGGAGCAGCGCCCAGGCACCAGCCCTCCAGCAGAATAATATCCAGCGGGGCCGTGACCCGGGGCCAAGCGGCGGCCGCCTGCCGGTCATCCACCGCCTTGTCGAACCGGGGCACCGCCACCTCGCCGGCCGTCATCAGTCCCTTCAGGGTAGCCTGCAGCAGGGCGACATCGTGTGTACCGGGTACGCCGCGGGTAGCGAACAGCGGGTGCACGGCTGCCGCGAGCTCGCCACGTTCAGTACGTGTCAGATAGAAATCGTCCAGCGACATCGACAGTGCGGACAGCCCGGCCTCATGCACCAACCAGTCGCAAAGATAGGCCACCAGGGTACTCTTGCCCGCACCCTGCGCACCATTAATACCCACCAGCAGTGTTGCGCCTGCACCACTACGGTGCAAAGAGAGAATCGTTTCGGCCACCGGATCGAACCAGCGCTTAGCCTCATCGAGGTACGCGGCGGGGAGACTTTCGCTGAGGAGGAAAGCGGTGCGCCAGCCCTGCTCGCCCGTTTCCCCCGTGTTGCCTGCCAACACTCCGTCTCCCCTTGCATCGGTATCCCTGTCATTGAGGATCCAAGCAGGGTCCGTGCCAACTTTCCCGCCGGGCTCAGAACAAAAGCCGGCGGATATCCCCCAGCAGGGTAACGAGTTGCGTGCAGAAACGTCCTGCGTCGCCGCCATTGATGACCCTGTGGTCGTAGGAGAGTGACAGCGGCAGCAACGTTCGCGGCTGAAATGCCTCCCCGTCCCACACCGGTTTCACGGCGGCGCGGGAAACCCCGAGAATGCCCACCTCGGGCGTGTTCACGATGGGCGAGAAACCATTGCCACCGATGTTGCCGAGGCTGGAAATGGTAAAACAACCACCCTGCATTTCGGCCGGCTTGAGCTTGCGCTCACGCGCCTTCTCGGCCAGTTCCACCACTTCGTCAGCCAGTTCCCACAGCGACTTGCGGTCAACGTCGCGAATCACCGGCACCATCAGACCCACCGGCGTATCCACCGCCATACCGATATGCACGTATTGCTTGTACACCAGGTTCTCACCGTCCGCGGTGACCGAGGCATTAAACTTCGGGTTGTCACGCAGGGCATGAGCACATGCCTTGAGCAGGAACGGCATGGGTGTCAGCCGGGTACCGCGCTGCTCCGCCTCCGCCTTCATGCTCTTGCGGAAGGCTTCGAGCTCAGTGATGTCAGCGTCATCAAACTGGGTGACGTGGGGTACATTGAGCCAGCTGCGCTGCATGTTTGCTGCGGTGAGTTTGTCGAGCTTGGTGCGGGGTACCGTTTCAACCTCGCCAAAGGCGCTGAAATCCACTTCCGGTACGGCCGGTATACCGCTGCCTGTGGCAGCCGCGGGCGCCTTGCCGCTCAAGGCACGCTGGACGAAGCCCTGCACATCCTCTTTCAGAACGCGCTCGCGCGGGCCAGAGCCCGCCACCTTTGCCAGGTCAACGCCGAGTTCGCGCGCCAGCTTGCGCACTGCCGGGCCTGCGTACACCAGGCTATCATCACGGGTTGCAGCGGCGGGCGCTGTCTCGGCTTTGCCAGCGGCGGCCTCCGCGCGCGCGTGAGGCGCCGGCTCGCGTTGCGCTGTGGGCTCAGCCTTGCTTGCCTGCGGTTTGTCCGCCGCGGCCTCTGCTCCGGCAGCGGGCTGGTCTGCTGCGGCTTCGACTGTACTTTCCAGCAACACCAGCGGGTCGCCTTCGCGCACCGCAGCGCCCTCCTTCACCAGCATCCGCACGACTTTGCCGGCTTGCGGCGAAGGCACTTCCATTGATGCCTTGTCCGACTCCAGCACGACCAGCGAATCACCTTCCGCGACTTCATCGCCGGGTTTCACACTGAGCTCAATGACGTCGACCGCGTCGTCGGTGCCGATATCCGGCACCGACACGGTGATTTCCCGAGCTTCAGCATTGTCAGCGGATTGCTTTTCCGCGGAAGACCCGTCTGCCGCGTCCGTCTGCTCGTCTTCTGCAGTGGATGCTTCAGCGGCGGAATCTTTCGCAGGCTTTGCAGTGGCTTCGGCGGGCGCATCATCTTCTTTATCGCCCCCTGCATCACCCTCTGCATCATCCTCACCGGCCGCGCCGTCAGCCGTTTCCACAACCACTATCGGGTGCCCCTCGGACAACTCGTCACCCACGTTCACCAGCACTTGCAGGATCTTGCCGGCGAGTGTTGCGGGAATTTCCATGGATGCCTTGTCGGACTCGAGCACCAGCAGCCCCTGCTCCAACTCGATCTCATCCCCGGGAGCGACCAGCAGCTCGATCACTTCCGCCCCTTCCGCGCCGCCGATGTCCGGCACTGTTATCTGTTGCTTAGCCATGCGCCTCGTTTCCTGTGCCGTTAAAGGGTGGTGGGGTCGATTTTGTCTGGGGATATACCCAGGGCCTGCATCGCCTCGACCACAACGGCGGGCTTTAACGCGCCCTCATCTACCAGTGCCCTGAGGGCGGCAAGCACCACAAACTCCCGACTTACTTCAAAGAAACGGCGCAGGCGCTCGCGCGTATCGCTGCGGCCATAACCGTCAGTACCCAATACCGAATAGCGCCTTGGGATAAACTGCCGCAGCTGTTCTGCATGCGCCTTCATATAATCCGTTGCGACCACAACGGGGCCATCGTGGCCCTCCAGCTGCTCGGTAAGATAGGGCACGCGCGGCTCATCTTCTGGGTGCAGCAGGTTCCAGCGCGCCACACGTTTGCCTTCGCGCTGCAGTTCATTGATGCTGGTCAGGCTCCAGATGTCAGCAGCCACACCATAATCCTGCTCCAGCATCACCGCCGCGGCTTCCACTTCGCGCAGGATGGTGCCGGCGCCCATGAGCTGCACCCGCGGGCCCTTCTTGCGCGTGGAACGACGCAGGGAATACAGGCCGCGCACGATCCCTTCCTCAACCCCCTGCGGCATTTCAGGTTGCTGGTAGTTCTCGTTCATGGTGGTGATGTAGTAGAACTTGTTCTCCCCTTCCTGATACATACGGCGCAAACCATCCTGAATGATGATGGCCAGCTCGTAGGCATAGGCGGGGTCGTAGCTCACACAATTGGGAATGGTGCTGGCCAGCAGATGACTGTGGCCGTCCTGGTGTTGCAGGCCCTCGCCGTTGAGCGTGGTGCGCCCCGCGGTGGCGCCGATCAGGAAGCCGCGGGCCTGGCTGTCGCCGGCGGCCCAGGCCAGGTCACCAATGCGCTGGAAACCGAACATGGAATAAAAAATGTAGAAGGGCACCATCGGGTAGCCACTGGTGCTGTAAGACGTGGCCGCCGCGATCCACGCGGAGAACGCACCCGCTTCATTGATGCCTTCTTCGAGAATCTGCCCTTTCTGATCCTCCTTGTAAAACATGATCTGGCCGGCGTCCTGCGGTGTGTAACGCTGGCCAACCGAGGAATAAATGCCCAACTGGCGGAACATCCCCTCCATACCGAAAGTGCGCGCTTCATCCGGCACGATGGGCACCACCCGCTCACCGATATGTTTGTCCTTGACCAGGGTGGAGAGCAGCCGGACAAACGCCATGGTGGTGGATATCTCGCGTTTGCCGCTGCCTTTGAGTTGATTGTCGAAAACCGAGAGCTCCGGCGTTTCCAGCAGGTCGAGTTCTTTGCGCCGCGCCGGAATCAACCCGCCCAACTCTTCACGCCGCTGCTTCATGTAACGCATTTCCGGGCTGTCGGGCGCGGGCCGGTAATACGGCACATCCTTCAGTTCGGAATCGGAAATGGGAATGCCAAACCGGTCGCGGAAGGCTTTCAGGCTGTCCAGATCGAGCTTTTTCAGCGAGTGCGTTTCGTTGTTGGCCTCGCCGGATTCGCCCGTGCCATAGCCCTTCACGGTCATGGCCAGGATGACGGTAGGACGCTCGCTCTGAGCCACCGCGTGGGCATACGCCGCATAAAGCTTGTACGGGTCGTGACCACCGCGGTTGAGGTACATGATGTCGTCGTCCGACAGGTCCTCTACCAGTTCCAGGGTTTCCGGGTACTTACCGAAGAAATGCTCACGGGTGTAGGCACCGCCGTTGTATTTGTAGTTCTGCAACTCGCCGTCGCACACTTCGTCCATGCGCTGCTGCAGCAGGCCGCTGTCGTCGTTTTCCAGCAACGGGTCCCACTTGCGGCCCCAGATGACCTTGAGAACATCCCAACCGGCGCCGCGGAATACCCCCTCGAGCTCCTGGATAATCTTGCCGTTGCCGCGCACCGGACCATCCAGACGCTGCAGGTTGCAGTTGACGACGAAGATGAGATTGCCCAGGCGTTCACGCCCGGCCATGGATATGGCGCCGAGCGACTCAGGCTCATCGCATTCGCCGTCGCCGAGAAAACACCAGACGTTGCGGTCGCCATGATCGAGCAGGCCCCGGCTCTGCTGGTATTTCATGACGTGGGCCTGATAAATGGCCTGGATAGGGCCCAGGCCCATGGACACTGTGGGAAACTGCCAGTAATCCGGCATCAGCCAGGGGTGCGGATACGAGGACAGGCCGTTGCCATCCACCTCACGCCGGAAGTTGTCCAGCTGCTCCTCGGTAAGCCGCCCTTCAAGGTAGGAGCGCGCGTACATGCCCGGCGCACTGTGGCCCTGGTAAAACACCAGGTCACCGGGGTGACCGCTCTCGTTGCCGCGGAAGAAATAGTTAAAGCCCACATCGTAAAGCGTGGCGCTGGAAGAGAAGGATGAGATGTGGCCGCCCAGGCCTTCATCGTTGTCGTTCGCCCGCATCACCATGGCCAGGGCATTCCAGCGCACCAGCGAACGAATGCGACGCTCCATGAACAGGTCCCCCGGCATCAGCTTCTCGTCGCGGGGGGCGATGGTATTGCGAAACGGCGTGGTGATCGCCGTAGGCAGGCGTACACCGGTTTCAGTGGCATGCTTGGCAAGCTCGATAAGCAGCTCGGCAGCGCGCTCCGGCCCACTGTAGCGACTCACCGCGTCGAGCGCGTCCATCCATTCCCGTGTTTCGATCGGGTCCTTGTCTTCGGTCATGCGGCTTTAACTCCTGAAACGGGGTGACATGTGAGTGCGCGCTTTTATAAGTTCCAAAAAAGAACCACTTATGCCGTCACATCACTCACACCAGTATAGTCGTTTGTGCCAGAAAATGCCTGACTTTGCACGGACGTGCCATGCTTGCGGTACGCCACCGTACACCACCCAGTAACATTCTGCCAACTTGATAGTTCCTTTTTAGAACCCTTATGGGTCTGTTTTCGGCGGCAGCGGCGCTCACACCGCAACCCCTACTGTATGGTGTAAACCCCGAGCCGGGCCTTCACCGCGGCCGCGGATTCCACCGGCTCGCCATGCCCCTGCGGTACTGTGGCGGCCTTGCCCGGTGCTACCAGCAGCAAAGACCGCCGCTCCGCCATGAATACTTGCTCGAAGTACAGGCGCCAGTCCTCCAGCGTGATCGACCGCACCGCATCTGCAAGCTGTTGACGACCGTCAAACGCAAACTCGCGCTTGGCGATAGACTGCCAATAGAACTCCGCACGCTCCCAGAGGTTCTTCTCGGGGCGCAGGATCTCGCCTACCAGCGACTCTCGATAACGCAGGAACTGCTGTTCATCCAGGCTACCCTCCACACTGCCCAGGTAGGCTTCCATCGAGGCCATAACTGCTGGCGCCGGGGTGCTGGGGGACTGCACCAGCATCATCAGTCCGGGCACATCGAGCTGGGGCCAGGCGAAGGCGCTGACCACGTAGCCGAGCTGTTGTTCGGTGCGCAGTTGCTGGTAGAACCCGGTCTTGATGATGTGCGCGGTCAATGCGGTTGCGGCGCGATCGCCCCATGCATTACCGGCGCCTTGCAAATACCACCCCACCACAGCGTCATCATGGGGCACGTCAACAACGTACTTGAGGGCGTCACCCGGTGCCAGACGCGTGACTTGCAGTGGTGGCAACGCGGGAGGTTCGCCGGCAGCCAGCAGCGCGCTCACGCGCTCCGCGACCGCCTCAACCTTGTCTGCCGTGTAATTGCCATAGAGCAGGGTTTCCGCTGTCGCGCCGCCCCAGAACCTCTGCACCCACGTATCCAGAGCGGTCAGATTCATGGCAAGCAAGGCATCAATCAGCGGCTGCTCACCCCACTCTCCGTGCAGCAGTGCTTCGCGAGCATCGTCCATCACCTGGCTGCTAGGCCGTTTGGCCACCGCGTTGCGCAGGCTGCGCACCATATCGGCGCGGATATTAATGAACCGCTGCTCACTGAAGCTGGCGCCATCAATCGCTGCCAGCAAGCGGTCCAGCAGGCGCTGCTGCTTGTCATCGTAACCGCTGATGCGCAGGCTGATTCCCTGGGCATGCTTGTAAACGTCGAAATCCAGGCCAGCAAGAAGCGCTGGATAGGTGAACTCGTTGACCGCATCCTTCAATAACGCGGTATACAACAGCGCCGCAGCCGCCTGCTGCGGTGTTGCGCCCACCTCGGGCGAGCGGAAGTTGATATAGAGCGCTCCCCGGGGCACCCCGAACTCGGTGTCCTGCCCGAACCACACAGTCTGCCTTGCGCTCTCGAAGGCGCGTTGTGGCGCCTCTGCAACAGACTCATCAACCACGAGGCTGACATCCTCCGCGATAAATTCGTTGGGCGCCGGCAGTGACATCGCGGTATCAGGCGCGGGCGCGGTCCAGCGCGCCAGCCGCTCTGCGCTCACCGGCTGTACACTGTAGGGCACCTCATAATAGGGGCTCTCCCGGTCCACGGCGGCGGAGGCATGGCTGAGGGTGACCAGTGCATTCCCCGGCACCAGCGCTGCCTGCAGCTCGCTGATCAGCTCAGGTGAGTACTCACTCATCACGCTGCCGCCGCGCAGGATATCCACGGGGGCGTACTCATGCATACCGCTGGCCAGAGCGCTGACATAGCTGATCGGGTTGGCCTGCTCACGGAAGCGGAACTGCAACTCCGCGAGGCGCGCTTGCTCCTCGTACAGCCGCTGCTGTGGCCCGTTGGCACGCAGCATTTCAAGGTAACTGAACAGGAGTTGCAAAACCCGGTCCTGCTGCGCAAGCCCCTCCTCAGTCAGGCCAATGCTGATACTGAACAGGGCGCCGCCCCGCCAGCCCAGGCCAGAGCCGGCGGCGAGGGTTTCGGCAAGCCCCTCCGCCTTGAGCTGCGATAACAGGCTGCCTTTGCCCTCGTGTCCCACCAGATTGCCCAGGTAGGCGAGCGGATTGCTGCGATACTCAGCCCGGTAATCCGCCACCGGGAATGACACCTCAAGCTGACGCAGGGTCGCCTGGGGTTGCACCTGCAGCAGCATCGGCAGGCTCTCGGGCGTAAAAAGCGGGGCGGCAATGTCTGCAACCTCCGTATCGCGGTTGGGAACGTCACTGAACAACGGCGTTACCAGGGCCTCGAGCTCATCCAGCGACTCCGCGCCAAATACCACCAGGCGCATTTTGTTGGCCGAATAGTGTTGCTCGTAGAAGCGCAGCAGGTCCTCGCGAATGGGTTGTTCCGGGGTATCCGCCAGTGTTTGCAGGCTGCCAACTGTAAAAGCGCTGAAGGGGTGCGCCGGGTTCATGACATCCTGCAGCACGTCCAGTCCGCGGCGTGAATCACTGCGCAGGCCCATCTGGTACTCGGCCTCCACCGCGTTCATCTCGCGCTCAACGTAGACAGCGTCAAACCGCGGGGCAACAAAGAACTGGGCAAACCGGTCCAGAGCACCGGGCAGGTACCCCGCCTGGATGTCAAAGAAGTAATTGGTGTGCTCAAAGCTGGTGTAGGCATTGTGACTGCCGCCATGCTGGGCGATGAACTGCTGGTAGTCACCCGCCTCCGGGAACTTGTCGGTACCCAGGAACAGCATGTGCTCGAGGAAATGTGCCAGGCCCTCGCGACCGGGCGGGTTGTCTCCACTGCCTACCAGCACATCAAGCGACGCGGCGGCCTTGGGGGCTTCCGGATCGGAAATAAGCAATACTTCGAGCTGGTTGGGCAGGGTGAGGTAACGGTACCCGTAGTCGTCATTAGGGCTCTTGACCGGCTGCGGCTGCCCCACAGGCACACTGGCACAGGCGGCCAGCAACGCGAGCACAGAAAAGAGGGCCAGTGCGCTGCGCCACTGTCCAAACCGGAATGTTTGCATGATTTACTCCAGACTGCGTTGGTTATCACCCTCTGCGGGCGTGGGCCAGGCGTTGATCACCGCCTTGATCAGGGTTGCCAGGGGAATGGCGAAAAACACACCCCAGAGTCCCCAGATGCCGCCGAAAAACAGCACCGCCAGGATGATGGCGACCGGGTGCAGATTGACTGCTTCGGAGAACAGCAAAGGCACCAGCACATTGCCGTCCAGCCCCTGGATGACAAAGTAGACCGCCATCAGCCAATAAAATTCATTGGTAAAGCCCCACTGGAAAAACCCGACCAGCAATACGGGCAGTGTGACCAGGGCTGCACCCAGGTAGGGAATGATCACCGACAGGCCAACGCACAGGGCCAGCAGCGCGGCGTAGTTGAGGTTCAGAAAGGTGAAACTGACATAGCTGACCGAGCCCACGATGAGGATCTCCAGCACCTTGCCGCGTGCATAATTGGCCACCTGCGTATCCATTTCCGACCAGATACGACGCAATAGGGGCCGCTCAGTGGGCAGGAAGGTCGCCAACCAGGCGAGAATCTGCCGCCGGTCCTTGAGAAAGAAAAAGACCAGAATCGGAATCAGGATCATGTAGACCAGCAGCGTGAGGATGCTGGGAATGGTCGCGAGTGAACGGGTAACCACCTGCTGTCCCAGCCCGCCGAGTTCCGCCTGTGCCAGCGCGACCATCTGGTTGATCTGCTGCTGGCTGACCACATCCGGGTAGCGGCCGGGCAACAGAACAAGCAGCTCACGGCCCTGCTCGAGCATGCGCGGCATTTCCGCAGCCAGCGCCACCAGCTGGCGCCACACCAGCGGCAGCAGCCCCAACGTGACGCCGAAGAAAATGCCCACAAAGAGCGTGTAGGCAACACTCACACCAACCCAGCCAGGCAAGCCGCGCCGCTCCAGCCGTCCCGCCAGGCCTTGCATCAGGTAGGCGAGAACGATTGAAGCCACCACCGGCGCCAGGATATCGCCGATCGTTGCCAGCAAGACCACCGCCAGCAGCAGCAGTACCAGCAACAGCACCGACTCTTCCTCGAAAAGGTAGCGCTTGTACCACTTGTTGAAGATATCCAGCATGCAGCAGCTTCCCGTCGCCTAACGCTTTTTCAGAAGATAGATGTAGACACCGTCACACTCGTCAGCGGCCAACAACTGATGGCCGGACTGTTCGGCGAACACGCGAAAGTCTCGCTGTGACCCCCGGTCGGTTGCCAGCACGCGCAAACAGGCACCGGATGGCAAGCCGTTCAGGGCCCGTTTCGCCAACAACAGGGGCATGGGGCAGTCCAGCCCTTGGGCATCAACCTCCTCCACCGCTTCGTCTGCTGCCCGCATCGTTCACTCACCGCACCGATTCGCCGCGCAGTATATCGGTTCATCCGATACACCCCAACAGCGCTGAACTTTTACCGCAAACCGTCATCACAAGGACTGCGACCGTGCTGGGCCGCTCGCGCGCCCTTAACGTACAATACAGTGATTGCCGTCGACCCGCGCGGCCTGGATCAAACGTGGTATGTGTTGAGCGTATGCTGCTCCAAGTCTTCAAACCCAAGTACCTGAGCGCTGCCCTGCTGGTGGCGATGCTGCCGCTGGCACCGGTTCAGGCTGTGGAAGGGCTCAAGCTGCCGAATCTGGGCGAGTCCAGCACCAGCCTGTTTTCCGCGGAGTACGAATACCAACTGGGTAGAACCTGGCTGAAAATCTTTCGCAGCCAGGCGACCACCATGGACGACCCGCTGCTCTTCGATTACCTGGAGGACCTGATTTACCGCTTGGTGATACACAGCCAGCTGGAGGATCGGCGCATTGACCTTGTGCTGGTCGACAACCCCACCATCAACGCCTTTGCGGTACCGGGCGGCGTCATCGGCGTGCACAACGGCCTGCTTATGTACGCCCAGACAGAAGACGAACTGGCCTCGGTGCTGGCCCACGAAATTGCCCACCTGAGCCAGCGCCATTTTTCGCGGCGGGTTGAGTTTCAGCGCAATCAGCAGCCCCTGAACCTGGCCGCCATGCTGGCGGGTTTTGTGCTGCTCGCCACAGCCGGCGGTGACGCCGGGATGGCAGCACTGTCAGCCGCGCAGGCAGCGGCACAGGACTCCGCACTGCGCTACAGCCGCAGCAACGAGGCGGAAGCTGATCGCGTTGGCATGCAGACGCTGGTGGCAGCTGGGCTGGATCCCCATGCAACCCCCGCGATGTTCGAGCGCATGCTGCAGGCATCGCGTTACACCAGCGGCAACCGCATACCGGAATTCCTGCGCACTCACCCGCTGTCGGAAAACCGCATCGCCGACACGCGCAACCGGGCGCGGCAATACACCAGCCCGGCCCGGGAAGACGACCTGCAATACCAGTTGATGCGGGCCAGAGTGACCAATCACCTCGCCGCCACGCCGGAAGCCGCCATTCAGCAGTTTCGCGGCGAGCTGGACGGCAATACACGATCACGCGAGGCATCTACCTACGGTCTGGTGCTGGCGCTCACGGATGCGGGCCGGGTGGATCAGGCCGCGCTTGAGCTCGACAGCATCTGGTCCGGCGATGCTGACCGTCTCGAGTACAAACTCGCCAATGCGGAAATACTGATGACGCGCGGGGAGCCGGGCAAGGCAGCCGAGCTATTGGAACGCGAACTGAAGCTATCGCCCGGCAGTCACCCGCTGGCCATGGCCTATGCCCGTGCGTTGATGCGCGACAGGAAACCGCACATTTCGGAAGCCGTGTTGCTGGAGCAGAGCAAGGTACGCCCCGAGGACCCGGCGCTATGGTACCTGCTGGCTGAGGTACAGGGACTGTCCGGAAATATCGTCGGCCTGCACCAGTCGCGCGCCGAGTACTTCATTCTCAATGGCAACCTTGGCGAAGCGGAAAAACAGTTGAGCTATGCACTGAAACTGGTCGGCTCGAACCACGTGGCGGCGGCGAGAATCAACGAGCGCCTGGTTGACATCAACACCCTGCGCGAGCGCATGGACATCTGATCAGGCGTTGCCGATGACGCCCTTGTTGAGATTGGCAGCAAAATCCAGCATACGGCGCAGCGGCACCATCGCCTGCCGGCCAATCGCCGGGTCCACAAACACTTCATTGTCGTTGCGCTCGAACACCTGGTCCAGCGCCTGCAACTCGTTCATCGCCATCCACGGACAGTTGGCGCAGCTGCGGCACGTTGCGCCATTGCCGGCAGTGGGCGCGATGATGAACTCCTTGCCCGGAGCCTGCTGCTGCAGTTTGTAGAAAATGCCCTGATCCGTCGCCACAATGAAGCGTGGATTGGGAAGCTCCTGTGCCGCGCGGATGATCTGCGTTGTGGAGCCCACGCGGTCGGCCAACTCCAGCACCGCCGCCGGCGACTCCGGGTGCACCAGCACCGCGGCATCCGGATAAACACGCTTGAGATCCGCTATGCCACGGGCCTTGAATTCCTCATGCACAATGCAGGCGCCATCCCACATGAGGATGTCTGCCCCCGTCTGGCTGCGCACATAGTCGCCCAAGTGGCGGTCCGGGGCCCAGATGATTTTCTTGCCCTGTGCGGCGAGGTGCTCGGCAACATCCAGCGCAATGCTCGACGTCACCACCCAATCCGCGCGCGCCTTCACGGCGGCGGAGGTATTGGCATATACCACGACTTCGCGGTCCGGATGCGCATCACAGAACGCGGAGAACTCCTCAATGGGGCAACCCAGATCCAGAGAGCAGGTCGCCTCCAGGGTGGGCATGAGCACACGCTTGTCCGGGGTGAGAATCTTCGCCGTTTCCCCCATGAATCGCACACCCGCGACGATAAGCGTAGTGGCCGGGTGATCGTGACCGAAGCGCGCCATTTCGAGGGAGTCTGACACACAGCCCCCGGTAGCCTCGGCCAGCGCCTGAATCGCGGGCGCCGTGTAATAGTGCGCAACGATAACGGCGTTCTCCGCCTGCAAGCGTCGGCCAATGCGGTCACACAGCTCGCGCTCACGCGCAGGGCTCATTTCACTGCGTTCAGCGTTATCCAGGTGAATCTGAACCTGTTTGCGGATGGATTCCAGCTTGTCGGAAGCAATGCTCATGCTCGGCCTGTCGTGCGCAAGGGCGGGCGATTCTAGCACAATTTGCCCCTGTGTCGCCGGGCCCCCAGACGGCCAACATCATCGCTGGTGCGCAGAAAATACTGTGAAAGCGCCTGCATTTGCGAAAAATTACTAGAATTTCTCTCATATACTACGTATAACCTCATGTTATATATAGAATAACAAGCTACATAAACACGCTGTTGAGGGCCCCGGGCTCTCTCACAGCGCACAGTAAAGCGCGGGGAACCTGTGGATCTGCGAACGATTCTGGCGATTTCAGCCAATAAAACAGATCATCTGATCCTGGCGGATTGCCTGGATCGTGCCGAGCCCAGCCGCTTCAGGCTTAACAGCAAAACCGCTCTCGAACGCCCACTCGACACCCTGATGGATCCGGCAATCGATGCCGTTATCCTGGCCGCCGGGCCGGAGACCGATTACCTGCTGCGCCTGGCACAGAAGCACGTGCCATCACTGCCGATTATCCTTCTGCGTGACAACATGCCCGACAGCGAGCAGCTGCGACAGTTGCGCGATAGTGGCGCGCAAGACTACCTCGTCCGCGGGCAACTGCAGGACCCGATGTTGCATCGTCTGCTCGACTACAGCATCGAACTGAAGCAGGCACGCACCACCATCAGCGAACTGTCCAGCCGCGACGCACTGACCGGAGCGCTCAACCGCGCGGGCTTTCGCGCGCACCTCGAACGCGCCATGCAGCGTTCGCAGCGTTACCGTTTCAAAACCGGCCTGCTCTATCTCAATATCGACCAGTTCACCAATATCAACGACCACTACGGTGAACAGAACGGTGATGCCGTCATCCAGGCACTGAGCCAGCGCATGCTGAGCAAATTGCGCAGCAGTGACAGCATCGCGCGGCTCGGGGGCGACGAGTTTGCGGTTGTACTGGAAGACGTTGGCACGCCCGCTGACATGGCCCGTATCGCCGACAAGATGCTGCAGGCGATTGCGGCCCCTTACTATCTGGAGGGCCAACACGTCGCCATCGACGCCAGCATCGGCGGCGCACTCTTCGCGGATGACGCCGCCAACATGAGTGAACTGATGGATCACGCGCGCAGCGCCATGCTGCAGGCCAAGGCCATCCCCGGCTGCCGCTTCGTGGCCTACAGCGACCACCTGCAGTTTGATATGCAGGGCAGCAGCACACTGGCCGCCGAACTGCGGGTTGCCGCACGACACAACCAGTTCGAACTGCACTATCAGCCGCGGATGGATCTCGAGCGCGGGCGTCTTGCCGGGCTGGAAGCGCTACTGCGCTGGAACCACCCCCAGCGCGGGCTCATCTGCCCCGGCGAGTTCATCGCCGAGTGCGAAGACATGGGCCTGATGAAAACCATTGGCTACCAGGTCATTCAGCATGCCTGCTGTGCGCTCAACTGGCTGGGCGACCAGCACATGGATGACGTGGTAGTGGCGGTCAACATTTCCTTCTCGCAGATTCAGGACGAGCGTTTCATCGCCGCGGTCAAAGATACCTTGCAGCGCACAGGCGCAAACCCCGCACTACTGGAATTCGAACTCACAGAAACCACCATCCTCAAGGACCCGGCCGCCATCAAGGCGAGCATGCACGAACTGATGCAGCTGGGCATCCGCTTTTCCCTGGATGACTTTGGCACGGGTTTCTCGCAGCTTACGCACCTCACTGAGCTACCTATTTCAGCCATCAAAGTGGATGCGGCGTTCGTGCGCGACCTGCCGCACAATGTGCAACAGGCGGCGGTTTGCAGCCTCATCATCGAAATGGCGCGCCGGCTGGAAATTGAAGTGATCGCCGAGGGCGTTGAGAATCACGAACAGGTCAGCTTCCTGCGCAGCCAGAATTGCGAGCAGGTTCAGGGTTTCTATTACAGCAAGGCCATTCCGCTACAGCAGCTGCCGCGCTTTGTGCAGGAACAGCGTTTCAAACAGCGGGAGCGCATTTCATCCTGACATTTTGTAACACACCCCACGATAGGCAGAACTTCTGGGCTGCTTACGCGAAAGAGACCTATGCGGTAACGACATGGGATGATAGCCTTGTTCGCTCTTCCGGTTGCCGCGCATAACGCACTGATGCAAAACCCCAGCTCGCATACGATACGCGCAAAAATTCTGGTCTGCGACGACGACCAGATTGTGCGATTGCTGACACGCCAGTGTCTGGAAGCAGAAGATATGGTTGTTGTCGAGGCGAGCAGCGGCCCGGAAGCACTGGAAATGTTCACCCGGGAACGGCCGGACCTCGTGTTCCTTGATGTTGAAATGCCGGGCATGAGCGGGCTTGAAGTGTGCAAGCTCATTCGCGAGATGCCGCAGGGCGAATCCATACCCATCATGATCGTCACCGGCTCCGATGATCGCGAATCCATTGATCTCGGCTTTGACGCCGGCGCCACTCAGTACAAAACCAAACCGGTCAACTGGTCGCTACTGGGGCGGGACGTGCAGTACATGTTGCGCGCCAGCCAGGCGTTCAACTCCCTGCGCCGACAAGAAGACCGGCTGCGCTACCTGGCCTACTACGATCCATTGACGAACCTGCCAAACAGGCGCAATTTCAATGAACAACTGGTGCGCATTCTGAAGCGCAGCCAGCGCCGCAGTTCCTATGCGGCCCTGCTCTTCATCGACCTGGATAATTTCAAGCGCATCAATGACTCAATCGGCCACGGGCGAGGCGACCGACTACTGGTAGAAATTGCCAAGCGCCTGACGCTGGAATTGCGCCAGGACGATGCTATCAACTTTTTCAGCGACGATGATGACGACGATGACGCCAGCGGTGATGGCAGCGCAGAAATCGCGCGCCTGGGCGGTGACGAGTTCACCGTCGTGTTGTCAGATGTGCCCGACAAACAACATGTAGAAGGAATTGCAAGACGGATTCTTGAAAGCCTTTCGCAACCCATCGCACTGCAATCACACAACCCGGTTGTTACGCCCAGCATCGGGATCGCCATTTACCCAACGGACGGCGAAGACCCTGACAGCCTCATTCGCAACGCGGACACAGCCATGTACGTGGCAAAGGCCGCGGGCCGGGCCTGCTACCGCTTCTACAACGAAGAAATGAATGCCAAGGCCGTTGAACAGCTCAAAATGGAAGAAGAGTTGCGCCACGGCATGCAGGCAGGCGAGCTGGAGCTGCGCTATCAGCCACAGGTAGAGGTTGCTACCGGCAACGTGGTGAGCCTGGAAGCACTGGTACGCTGGAAGCACCCGGAACGGGGCATGGTATCACCCGCGGAATTCATCCCGGTCGCCGAGCGTACCGGGCAGATCATTGAGCTCGGTGAATGGGTAATGACCCAGGTCGCCAAGGACTGCCAGTACTGGGACAGCCTCGGCTTGCCGACATTCCGCGTGAGTGTGAACATTTCCCCCTTGCAATTCAACCAGAGTGGCCTATCGGGCTTCGTGCGCGGTTTCCTCGAAAACTCCAAGATGCTGCCACATCGCCTGGAGCTGGAGCTTACCGAGGGCGCCATCATGACCGATGCGGAAGCGAACATCGTCAAACTGAAGGAACTCAAGGCCATTGGCCTCGACCTGGCAGTGGACGACTTCGGGACCGGCTATTCATCCCTGAGTTACCTCAAGCGTTTCCCAATTGACACGCTGAAAATCGATCAGAGCTTCATTGCCGATCTTGGCAGCCCGGACGGTGCCGCGATCATCGATGCGATTCTCGCCCTGTCGCGCACTCTCAACCTGCGCGTGATTGCAGAGGGCATCGAAACCGCCGAACAGATGCGCTACCTGGTCGACAAGCAGTGTGATCTGCTGCAGGGATATTACTTTTCCATCCCTGTGTACCCCGAGGAAGTGCCCAACCTGCTGCGACACAACTTTTCCGAGCAACTCGCCTCGGGCCAGTAGATTGGCCAATCGCAAACCAGCTCGTATGAATTTCGGGGCACTGTGGCTCACTGCCGCTCTGTGCCTCCCCCTCCTGTCACGTGCTGCAGCACCAGATAACGAACCTCTGTTGATAATGCTGCAGGGCGATTCGGTGCAGGAACTGCGCGAACTGGTGGAACGCGCAGGAGGGAGCGTGACGCACGACCTGCCAATCATCAACGCCTTGGGCGCCTCCGTGACGGCGCAACAACTCGAGCAAATTCGCAGCTCCCCGGTGATTTCACGTCTGATTGACGACCTGTCGATGGATATGTCCGAGCCCTTGCCGCCGCCTGATGCCACGGCATGCGCGCTGGGCGGCGCGCTGGAGGCTCAGCTTGCCAGCAACACGCTGGAATGGGCGATTCATAACCTCGGCGAAGCAACCGACCGCCTGAAAAGCGTGAAGCTCTCCTGGCCAGCCGGTCTTGGCTCCGAGCTGCATGCACAGCTGGGAAAGGCCAAACTCGAGCTTTCTGCGGCCACGCTCGATGGCGAGGACCGCTGGCAGACAACCACGGACCTGGCGGAAGCAGAGGCGGGCCCGCAGCCCGGCACCCGCACACAATTCAGCATCACCTTTCCCGCCAGTACTTCTGACTTGCACGACCAGTGGCAGCAAAGCGATTTCCAGATAACACTGCAATTCGGCACAAGTTGCACATTGAAGCTCATCCCCGGCTACGCCGACTACCTATCCGACACCTATTACCCGCGCGTTTCAGGCGCCGCAGACCTCCATCAACACGGCATTACAGGGCGTGGTGTAACGGTAGCGGTGCTCGACTCCGGCCTGTGGGAACACCCTGCAATGGCCACCGATAGCGAAGGTGAGCCCCGCATCATTGGCCGCTATGACGCCATAAACAACAGAGCCAGCGTGCCGGTGCCCGACGCCAGTGGACACGGCACACACATGAGCAGCGTTATCGCAAACAGTGAGCGAGTGCTCACACATGGGCAACCCGATGGCAGCTACAAGGGCATTGCACCGGACGCGCAGCTGGTTGCGATTAAAGCCTTCGATGAAGAAGGGCAAGGTGACTTCCTGGACATCGTGCGCGGCATACAGTGGGTCGTGGAGCACCGCGAGCAGCTCAACATTCGGGTGCTGAACCTGTCATTTGCCGCCCGCCCCCGCTGGCCCTACTTCCTCGACCCGATCAATCAGGCACTCATGCACGCCTGGGCAGCGGGCATTACCGTCGTCGCGGCCGCGGGCAACGAGGGCCCAGAACCGATGACCATCGGCTCGCCCGGAAATCTGCCCTACATTATTACTGTAGGTGCCTACACCGATTCCTGGACCGTGGATGACCGGAATGATGACTATATTCCCGGGTTCTCCTCACGTGGCCCGACGCCCAGCGGACACATCAAGCCAGACCTGGTTGCCCCTGGAGGCCATATCGCCGGCCTCGCAAGCCCAGGTAGCACGCTCACGCGCAAGCACCCCAACTACATGATCAGCAGCGGAGAACTTGTCATGACCGGCACCTCGCAGGCCAGCGCACTCGTCTCAGGCATTGCCGCGCTACTCCTGCAACTGGAACCGGAGCTGACACCCGACGACATCAAATGCAAACTGATGAGCAGCGCAGAGCCCGCGATTCACCAAAACGGGCGCCTCTACTACAGCCCGTTCCTGCAAGGTAGCGGAGCAGTCAGCGCAACCCGCGCTGTAACCCTCGGTACTACAGGCTGCGGCAACCAGGGTCTGAATATCGCGCAGGATATCAACGGCGAGACGCATTACGAGGGCCCCGCAATCGTGGACGAGACCGGGGTGCCCACCTTACCGGGCATCCAGGACCTGCTGACGCCCGACCCGACCGAGGATGCACCGTCCGAGGCTCTCAGATGGGGCGTTAAAGGCCACATCGAACGTGAAGACGGCGAGCCACCCAGCGCAGACTTGCCGGTGGATTGGCTGGAAATCTACACTGCAGAGCGCAGGAGAATCGAAGCGCTTTCCCGCCAAGATAACGGTGAGTCACCTCGCTGATACCACCCCTGCCCCGGGGTATAACCCAAATGGGGCAAGCGCTGAAAGACACTCCACCAAAAATCCCTTTCCATATATTTTTCAATAGCTTACGAGCACCTATCTCACCCAGAACATAAGTGGGCGGACGACCACGTCAATACTGTAGAAATACCGTGCCCCAAACTGGTTATGGAAACCCCTTCAACCTCCCCTCCCAGCTCCCTATAACGGTACCGAGCGCCGCAAAAACGCGGCACAAAATGCCTCTCACGGACGAGATAGGGTTGGAAAATTTGGGCCACTGGGGTGGCCATGGTTATACAGAGGCGACTTATGAACTCACACAGACAGCTATCAGGACGCGCAGGAAGAATAGCCGCATGTATGCTGGCTACTTTTGGGCTCAACGGATATGCAAGTGCAAGCGACCCTAGCAACGGTGCCTATCAAGAGTCTGAGGCCACATCCGTTCACACTGCAATAGCTAAACAACAGCAGTATCGTGCGCCCGGTTATAAATGGGGTAACGCAAACCACTCGGTGCAACCACTAGACGCAACTTGGGCTGCTGATGACGCCACTCAGGTTGGATACAAGTGGGCAACCCAAGCGCGCAACACGGAAAACGCGATCCAAGTTGGAAGCTCTCAAGGAACATCTACGGAGAACGGCGGCACCACCGCTGTACAAGCTGGATACCGTTGGGGTATTCGAAGCATCGCCGACCAAGCCGGATATCGCTGGGGCATCCGAAACGTTGCCGACCAAGCCGGGTACCGCTGGGGCATTCGCAACGTCGCTGACCAGGCTGGGTACCGCTGGGGTATTCGAAACGTCGCCGACCAAGCCGGGTACCGCTGGGGCATTCGCTGAGTCCGCATCGCGCAATAACCAACTCCTTTGAAAGTACGGCCACGTTGTGGCCGTACTTTCTTTGTGTATACCCTCCACGTGACCTCACTAATACAAGCAGGATATGATTACCCCTGGGTACACGCTAACGGGGTCCTTCAGTGAAATTTCGAATCAACACCCTGCTTTGCGTGTTCGCGCTCCTTGTTTTCGCCAACTCAACGCAGGCATTAAGCCCTAGAGACTATACCTTTCAGTTATCCCCCGCGGCTCGAGAACTAACTCAACAATCTGTACGAGGCGTCTTTCAAGACAGCCGCGGCTTCATCTGGGTTCTCACACAAGAAGGACTCCACCGATACGATGGATACACGGTCACGAGATTTAGAGCCTCAAATCGCGACCCTAAATCAATCAGCCATCAATCGACCACAGATATAGTTGAAGACAAGAGCGGCTACTTGTGGATCTCAACTGCAGGAGGTGGATTAAACAAATTTAACCCCGCCAATAATACATTCTCTGCAATTCAAGCTGCGCAACACCCATCCTCCGATAGACCACTATCAAATAACATTTATTCAATGTTCAAAGATACCAAGGGCTACATTTGGCTAGCATATGAAGCTGGCCTTGGATTTAGTAGGTATTCTCCTACCACGAGTAAATTTGACCATTTTCCACCCGTACCTAGCGCGAAACACACTCGGGCAGTCTCATTTGCAGAGACCAAAGACGGTGCGATTTGGATTTTGGTTGATGGTCTTGGGCTACTCCAACTGGACGAAAGCCGCAACTTAGAGAACGTCGTACCGGTGTCTCCGGATACAGGAAACCCTATTTCCACAACAAGATTTAGTCACCTAATGGCATCCAAAGACGGAGCGCTTTGGATATCATCACTTGACGCAGGTATTACAAAGTACGAACCTCACAGTGGAGAATTTCAGCAGTTTACGAACCATTCAGACGATAGAAAGGCAATATCCGACAACTCCGTTTACATGTCGATTGAGGACCAGTCAAACAATGTTTGGGTAGCAACTCGTTCAGGCGTGAGTGTATGGGAGCCGGAAACAGAAACATTCACGTGGATCAACTCCTCAAACTCCAATATTCCCGATGACCAAGTTTTCAGTATATATCAGAGCAAAGCCGGCATAGTTTGGATTGGCACATTTAACGGCTTGGCTTATGGAACTAGATCACTATTCGCACGGATCGATTCTGTATCCGGCCCTGGCAGTGATTCTATAAATGCGTTCGCGGAAGATAAAAATGGCGTGATGTGGATAGGCACCAACTCTGGCATACACACGTTTGACCCTAGAAGCGCTCCATCAGATCACTACCGACCGGCGCCAAGTATCAACGAAAAGCTGTCATCCCTGCTCGTCATGAGCCTGCTTGTTGAAGAAGACGCCATATGGATAGGAACTCTAGATTCCGGCCTAAACCGTTACGACATTGACTCCGGTGAGGTTGAGATTTTTAGAAGGCGAGTGTCACTAGAAAACAGCCTAAAAGCGGATGGAATTACATCAATCCTACGAACATCTGACGGCGAGCTTTTAGTCGGAACCTATGGTGGCGGGCTTAGCGTTTTATCCGCAGGTTCCGACAGCTTTACCACTTACACGGTAGATCCGAAAATCCCGACCAGCATAAGCAGCAACAATGTCATCGCAATTTTTGAGGATAGTTCCGGCGATGTATGGGTTGGCACTGAAAACGGTTTGAATTTATTTGATAGGGCAGCGGGAAGCTTCATTGTATTCAAGTCAACATTTCAGAACCCCGAAAGCTTATCCAGCAATATGACATGGGCCCTACATGAAGACTATAAAGGGAGACTTTGGATTGGGACGCAAAGTGGAGGCTTGAACGTCTGGAGCCCCGAGGACCGAAGAGATAGGCTAAATCGTTTCACACAGTACCTTGAGAATATAGATCTACCTAGCGCCGATATTTATGCGATAACCAGCGACGAAGACGGAAATATCTGGATGTCACACAATCGCGGTATATCCCGCTTCTCAATTGAAGATGAATCAGCCGAAAATTTTGACATCTCAGATGGCCTCCAAGGTACAGAGTTTAACCATGGAGCCGTCTTTCGTAGCGGATCTGCGGACCTATACTTTGGTGGAAACAACGGCTTCAATATCATTGACCCTAAAGATCTTCGAAAGAATGTTTATCTTCCTCCAATACAAATCACAGAATTTAGAATTCTTAATGAGGAAATCGTGTTCGACGAACCTGTTTCGGACAATCGTACTATAGAGCTCGACCACGACTTTCGATACGCGAGCTTCACCTTCGCCTCGCTGGACTACACTAACCCCGCAGCTAACTTGTACCGTTACAAACTAGACGGATTTGATGACGAGTGGATTGAATTAGGAAACCAACGGTCTGTTTCATTTACAAGCCTCCCTGCGGGAAACTATGAATTCCTGCTCCAAGGAAGCAACTCTGATGGTGTTTGGAACCCTAAAACCTTGGCATTCCACCTCAACGTGAGTCCAGCGCCATGGCTTAGTCCGATAGCATATTTCTTTTATGTAGTTGCCGTGCTCGGTGCGATCGCAGCGATCGTTGCTCAACAACGCGCAAAAGGCGCACTCGCCGTAGCACGACAGCGTGAACTAGAAAACAAAGTGCAAGAACGCACGATTGACCTGGAAGAGGCTAGGAACAACGCCGAGCGAGCGAATAGAGCGAAGACAGACTTTCTTGCGACTGTCACCCACGAGATTCGAACTCCCTTGCACGGAATAATAGGGATGACAGAGCTTCTACAGCACACTCGATTGAACGAAGAACAAAAAAAGTATACCGTCGCCGCTCACTCGAGTGGCGAATCATTACTGGAACTCATCAATTCAATTCTAGATCTTTCAAAAATTGAAGCAGAAAAAGTAGATCTCGAATGCATTAGTTTTGACTTGGTAAAAATACTCGATGAGGTTTCCTATATCCAGAGCGAAGCTGCAAGCCGGAAAAATATAAATATATACTACTACGTTGACCCGGCAATACCCGATTGCGTAATGGGAGATCCCACCAAAATTAAACAGGTAGTAACGAACCTTTTCAGCAATGCCATTAAGTTTACAAGCGAAGGATCTGTTACCCTGAAGGCGTCTTGGTTAGCGAGAAGTAAATCCTCAGGGAGTAATGACCAGCTCATTATTGCGGTCGCAGACACAGGAATTGGGATTGAAACTGACGCCAAGGATCGCCTTTTTGAAGCATTCACGCAGGCAGACGCCAGCACCACAAGAAAGTATGGAGGCACTGGGCTAGGCCTAGCAATCTCAAAGAAGTTTGTAGACTTGATGCGCGGAACAATTAGAGTCGATTCCACGCTAGGCGCTGGCACAGCATTCACCGTAACCATACCATTAGAACGCGCCCCAACTAGCGATATAGTAACTGATAGCAATCAAACTTCTTCACTCACTCTATTCTCGAATAACGAAAGGCTTATTGATTCAAGTGAAGGCCATGCTCAGAGGGCACGCAAGATTATACACTCGTGCCGGACCAAGACTGAGGCAATGATTCAGGCCGAAAATACAAGCAGCATCATTATAGACGTGGACGCGCTCCCGAGCAGAACGGAGCTAATGGAATTCCTCTCCGCGCTCTCGCTCCGAAAAAAGTTTCTTCTATGCTCGTTCCGTTTCGACACAGAGCCGTACCGGTCATTACTCGATGGGGTAATAACAAAGCCAATCTCGACTGCTGCACTCATCGAGTTTACCGAGAGAGAAACAGGTCTTATACCAAATTCACCCCAAGCAGCATCAACAGAATCTGTGGAACTCACACGGAAAGCAAAAGTGTTAATCGCGGAAGATCTAGAAACCAATCAGAAAATTGCGAAGGCAGTATTTGAAATGTACGGATGCACAGTAGTCGTCGCAAACAACGGCCAAGAAGCCGTCGAAAAAGTTAAGCAATCACGATATGACGCTATATTTATGGACTGCCAGATGCCCATTATGGACGGCTATGAAGCAACCTCTTTAATCAGACAACATGAAAACGAACACAACCTTCCCCGAACGCCCGTCGTTGCGTTAACAGCTGGCAATAGTAGCGACGAGATGCGTAGAGGACTAGCGGCTGGCATGGATCAATACCTTACGAAGCCCTTCAAAATGGACGAGATCAGGCTCGCATTGGTGACACATGGGATACATGTTTCGCCAGCTCCTCCATCTTCCTCTGATTGCGACGATATTCCTGTCAACTCAGAATCCCCGTATCAAACTGTAAAGACACTTAACATGGAGGCCATTGGCAACATATTCGCCGTCGAAAAGCAAACAGGCGGAGGATTACTCGAAAAACTTGTCGATGGATATCGCGAGCAAATGAAGGAAAAACTGGAAATGCTAGCAAGCGCGGCCAAGCACGATGACGTGAAAATGCTCTACTCATCCGCGCATGCTATCAAGTCTATGAGCTCAAATATTGGCGCCGAAAAAGTAAGGCTAATTAGTGCTGGCATAGAAAAGAATGCCAAAGTAGGTATCGTAACCAACTTAGCGAGAGACGTTGCAGATTTGGAACTTGCGAACAATGACTTCCTTACAGCGATATCCGAGCTTTTACATCCGGATTAGGCATGAAGCTTACGTTTTCAATATTTGTAGCAGCTATTCTCCACAGTTTTCCGGTTCAGTCCGTTTTCACGGCTGAGCTAGATAAATCAAAGATTCCACCAACCATTCCAGCCCCAAATCACTTTATCTTTCAAGAGCTTGAAAACTCTGCGAAGCTTCGGAACGTAGCGATCACATCAGTCTTGCGAGACTCTAATAATCGGCTGTGGGCATCCACCCAGAGCGGAATTCTTCTGCATGATGGTCAACGTATAAATTCTTTTGGAACGAAAGGACCACACGCCTACTATGCACCAGCATTAGACGTTACCGCTATCGCCGAGGATTTTGAAGGACGTATCTGGGCATCTTCCAATAGCAGCGGACTAATGAGATACGATGAAAGCACGCGAGAATTCTTGCTCGTGACTTCTACAACCGATCATGGAATTGAGGATATTTTTGTCGAGGAATCTGGAGCACTATTATATACATCTCAGGGCTCAGTAAAGGCGATCAGCACATCCTCTGGCCGGCCGATAGAATGGCTTCCAAGAGCATGGGAACTCTCTGGCCTGGGGCAGGCGCACAAGATCTATGGAGTCCAAGGAGCGAAGCACACATTCGTTTTTGGCTCAAATGGACTCGCTCGCATCAGCATGACTGATCGAAAAATTTTTCCTGTGGGCTGGTCGGCTCTACTGGGCGCTTTAACATTAAACAATTCACACTTCTTGGAAAATCAACACACCCATAAGATCGGGGCAGATGATGATCAACGTATGGAGTTTCCACCCGACTCTGCGATCATGTCGACAGTAACAGCGTCTTCGTCTTCGGCATTCGTATTTCAGGTCTTTCGTGGACTCATTTTCGTGGGAACGGATAAGGGACTATTCGCCTTTTCCCTTGACGGATCGTTTTTCCGAAAATTCGACACGGAGAACTCAAGGATCTCAGGAAGTCACATTACTGCCCTGTATGGTGATGGCGAGCAACTCTGGGTGGGGACATACAACGGCTTGTCAAAATTGACGGTAAGTGGATTTGAGACTTTTGGACGATACCATGCACAACCGCTAGAAGATATTCTTGGATTTTCTGAGGACTCAAACGGTAGGGTCTGGGTCGCGACATACAATGGACTTCTTCATTTCAACCCAGAATCTCGGAAAATTCGAGACGCGGTGGAAGTCTATCCAAGCTTATCCATAGCCGACGACAGAATAATGGCGGTCAGCAGTAAGTACAATAAGTTGTGGGTAGGAACGCGAAAGTCTGGTGTGACAATTTTCGATACTGCCAAAAGAGAAACGATTGATCATGATTTAGCTTCTCACAAGGAATTCGAAGTCGCCAGCATCAAACAGATTGATGAGAAACTCACGTTGGTCGGGTCTTACAGTCACGGCCTTTTCCTCTTTTCCGACAAAAGATCGTTGAATGGAGTTTTAGAGTCCGACCACCTCATTAGAGAACCGATCCTAGGAATATTTTCTGCGAATTCCTCTATTCTAGCTATTGGCCAGACCAAAATGTTTAGGATCCATATAGAAAGCTTGGATTTCGAGGAAATCTCCCTACTACAACGTGGGGAAGCCACTAGTTTCACCTTAACAGCAGTCCACTACGTCTCTGAACACGAGATCTTGCTGGGGACTCAGAGTCACGGCGTAATGCGAGTAAACATAAGTAACAGTGGTATTGAAGGGGTTTCTACCACTCCCGTAATGAGCGAAATTTTGCAGTACTCGTCTGCGATATACGCAATTCAAGAAGATAGTTCCAAGCGAATTTGGATTTCAACATCCAACGGTATTTTTCTCTACGGCGCCGACTTCGGATTTATTCGTAGGTACAGTAGAAACGACGGCCTACAAGCGGACAATTTCAATTTCGGTGCATCCTTTCTTTCGCGTAACGGTAACCTCTATTTCGGGAGCAATGTCGGCTTTACAAGGTTTGATCCTGCATCCATATTTACCGCAACATCAAGCTCACAGGTTCACCTTGATTTGATCACGTCCGGAAATCGCGCCTTTCGCAGCGCTCAAATTTTAAGCGAGACCAAGTCCATAACCCTCGGTCACAAAGATCGCTTCCTGAACCTCGAATTCAGTACTAGAGACCTTACCAACCCCGGCTCTACCCGATACCGTCATAAGCTAGAGGGCTTTGACGACGACTGGGTGGATGTCGGGAATCGCGGCTCGGCGACATACACCAACCTCCCAGCGGGGGACTATGTTTTTAGAGCGCAAGCGCTCAACGCGTCTGGCATTTGGAATCTCTCGGGGATATCGCTCGATATTGAAGTCAAGCCGGCTCCGTGGCGCACCTGGTGGGCCTATACGCTCTATGCCTTGTTCCTCCTGGGAATTGCCTATCTGTTCCTTCGGATCTATCGCGAGCAGATGCTGAAGAAGCAGGCGCTGGAGCAGGCCCGAGAGATGCAGCGGGTGGCGGATCACTTCGCCGACGAACTGCTCGACCAAATGGATATCCAGCGAGTACTTACTGACTCCATTCATCGCTACAATAAAGAATTGTTGGCGTGGGCGAACATCTGCATCCAGCGCAGCGCCGAGTACGCTCAGGGCGATATGGAAGCTCTGCGAAGCGGGACGGACTATCGACTGCAAGTACTGGACCTGGTGCAGGATGCGCTTTACTACCGCGGCGAGGAACTCTACCTCGACCCCAGCGCTTTCGTCGGGCGCCTTTTCGGTTCAGCGGCCAGTCGATATCCGGATCTGAACCAGCGGTTGATTGCGGTAAACGACGCCACAAGTGAACTGTTGCCCGCGACGGAGGCTATACCGCTGGCGATCATCATCGGGGAGCTTTTCGAGAATTCGATGAGCCATGGGTTTTCCCACTCCGCGGGCGCCTGTTGCGTACGCGTGGTCGTCAGTATGCCGTCAATCAGGGAGGTCTACCTTGAGTATCAGGACGATGGCGCAGGCATTCCTGAGGGGCTAAGTTTCGAAACTGCAGAATTTGCCGGGTTTTCCATCGCCGCAGAAGCGGCCAAAGAGGCAAACGGAAAGCTCGAAATAAGCCCGGACAGGCAGACGGTACACGGCTACTTCGCGCTATCGGGCGAGATGGGCGACCTGAATCAGCTGCCCTGAAACCTGGGTTCCCGCTTTTCCTGACGCGCCGCGAAACCCTCTTGCAGATCTGCCGATTGCAGGCATTCCGTTGCCAGGCCCTGGGCATACTCGCGGTCGAGCTTGCCTGCTGCTGACTGCTGAATAATCTGCTTCATCGCCCTCACCGAGAGGGGCGCCAGGGCTGCGATATCACGTGCCAGCTGGTCTGCTGTGTCTTTCAGGGCAGCTGGCTGCACCAGATAGTCGAGAAAGCCGATTTCCAGCAACGTTTGCGACTGCATCTCCTCGGCGGCAAGCAGCATCCTTTTCGCAGCGCTCACACCCAGCCGTTCAACAAAGCGGTTGACGCCGCTGACGGGGTAACACAAACCGATGGCGGCCGCGGGTACTCGCAATTTGCTGCCCGCTATGCCAACCCTGAAGTCGCAACTCAATGCCAACTCCACCCCGCCACCGTAGACATTCCCGCTTATAGCGCAGATCGTCGGGATGGGAAGCTCGGCGATAAGGTCGGTGGTTTCCTGAAAGGCGTCGCCGGACAGATTGCCGCTGCCCAGCTGTTGCAGGGAGGCTCCGGCGCAAAAGGTCTTGTCGCCCTCCCCGGTTATTATCAATACTCTCGCCTGTTCGTCATCCCGCAAGGTGGCCAGGGATGCCTGGATAGCACTCAACTGCTCCTGCCCAAGAGCGTTGTGTTGGGCAGGATTATTCAGTGTCAGGCGAGCAATATGCCCGGTGCACTCAAAGCGTATGGTGTCAGTCATGGTTGTGGATTCTGTCATACCCCGATGGGCTGCGCCAGATAGCCGAGGCGACCAGTGGTAGACAGGCGTCACTCGCGGTCTGATACTGAAGGCTTTTCACGGGGGCCTGCAGAGCATGGGTACAATGAGTCGCTGTGGTTGGTGCGGATCGGACCCTCTCTACGTTGCCTACCACGATGAGGAATGGGGTGTGCCGGTGCGACACGACCCCACCCTGTTCGAGTTTCTCGTTCTTGAGGGCGCGCAAGCTGGGCTTTCCTGGATTACGGTACTGCGCAAGCGCCAGGGCTATCATGCATCCTTTGCCGGGCTGGCCCCGAACAAGCTCGCCGCCTTTTCGGACGCCGAGCTGGAAAAGGCCCTCCTCAACCCGGGTATTGTGCGCAACCGGCTCAAAGTCTACAGCGCTCGCAAAAACGCCCAGGCGTTTATGGCGATACAGGCATCAGCGGGCTCATTCTCCAACTACCTCTGGCACTATGTTGACGACCAACCCATCACCAATCACTGGCGCACCTTGGCGGAAGTGCCGGCACGAACAGCGCTGTCGGATACCATCAGTAAAGATTTGAAGAAACAGGGTTTCAGCTTCGTGGGCTCGACAATCGTCTACGCCTACATGCAGGCCGTCGGCCTGGTGAATGACCACCTTGTCAGCTGCTTCCGTCATCAAACGTGTGCTCAGCTGGGGCAAGGGCGTCCTTGATGCGCGGAGGGACTGCAACGAGCGAGGTGAGAGAGTCGAGCAGTGCCAGAGTATGGCAGCTGGCTTGGCCGACCATCATTTCAAACCTGTTGTTCACCACGGTGGGCTTTCTACACATCAAGATTGCCGCTGGCCTCGGCACGTCGGCGGTTGCCGCTGTGACCACCGGGCACCGCGTCTTTTTCCTGGTGCAGGCCATCCTCATGGGGCTGTCCGTGGCGACCACCGCAACGGTGTCGCGGCACTGGGGGGCGAAGCAGGTTGCACAGGCAGAAATGGCCAGCTGGACAGCGCTGCTGCTGGCTCTGCTGGTTGCCGGGTTGCTCTCTATTCCGGTGCTCACCGTCCCTACGGCCATCGCCGGCATTTTTGGCCTGGACAATGCAACCACGCTTCTGGCGGCGAGCTTCATATTTTGGCTGGGGCTGTTCAACCTGTTTTCTGCCACTAACATGATGTTGTCGACATCACTACGGGCGACGGGCGATGTAATCACCCCGCTCTACTTCCTGGCTTGTAGCACGGCTATGAACGTGGCCTTTGGCTACGCCCTGGCGTTCGGCCTGGGCCCCTTGCCTACCCTCGGCGTCGCCGGGGTTGCGCTCGGCGGGGGTATTGCGGGTGCGCTGGTGACCATCGCCTTTGTGCTCATGTGGTGGAACGGGCGCTTCAATCTGCAGCCCGTGGGAGAGGCACGCTTCGACTGGGTTGCAGCGCGCAAACTGGTGCGCATCGCGCTGCCTGCAGTGACTGAGCAGGGGGTGGTACAGATTGCCTTTCTCGCCTTCTTCGCCATTGTCGCCAACTACGGCACCAGTGCCTATGCCGCCTACGGTATTGGCATCAGCCTCGTAGCGTTCCCCATTGTCGTAGGCTTCGGTTTCGGCATCGCAACCGCTACCCTGGTGGGTCAACAACTGGGCGCCGGCCGCCCGGCCCAGGCGATGATCACGGGGTGGAGGTCACTGCGCATGGCGTTGCTGGCGATGATCACGCTTTCCGCCTGCATGGCATGGTACGCGCGCGACCTCGCGACGTTCATGATCAACGATACGGAGGTGATTGACCTCACGGTGGGCTTTATTTACATCATCTGCCTCGCACAGCCCATGATGGCCATTGATTTCGCCCTCGCGGGCGCCCTAAGGGGCGCTGGGGACACCCGCTTTCCCTTGCTGGCGACGTTCATTGGCATCATTTTTGGCCGCCTGTTACCAGCCTGGCTCTGCGTACAATTGAATCTGTCGGTGTATTGGGTGTTCGCCGTCATGCTGCTGGATTATCTGCTCAAGTCCAGCTTGCTGTTGTGGCGTTACCGGTCCCGCAAGTGGCTAGATATCAACCCCAACCGAGGCTCACCTGGCACACTATAGACAGCGACAAAAAAAATACTTAAAGTTTGAATTTGAGACTATTGAGTACGGAGAGCGGCTTTCCCGTCCTCCGCAGAGGCGCTGCATGAGTACACTGAGTGACGGGCCACGCCAGGGGTCACCGTTCAATCGAACTGCCCAGCACGACGCCAAGCGCGCAGCCATACTGTCCCAGGCGGCGCAGCTGTTCAATTCCAAGGGGTCACGGGCGACCACGCTGCGCGATATCGCGGAGTCGCTGGGCCTGACCAAAACCAGCCTCTACTACTATGTAAAAACCAAGGAAGAGCTGATTTTCCAGTGCTACCTCGCAACCCTGGATCATCACCTGCAATCGATGGCCGACATCGAGCGGCGCTTTGACAGCCCGCTGGAGCGGGCCCGGCAATTTTTTCTGCTGCAATTCGAAAACTGGCTGGCCGCGCAGGAAAACAGGGGGCCTCACTACGCTGCCCTGCTGGAGATCGCGTCTCTGCAGGGTACCCAGCGCGAGGAAGTGGAAGCGCGCTACATCAGCATGTTCAAGCATCTCCGCGGCTATCTGAGTGAAGGCATCACCGCAGGCGAAATACGGCCCTGCGAGACGATCGCTGCAACGCGAGCCATTCTCGGATCTTTGGACTGGATCTTCTTCTGGCTGCACAGCCTGCCACGGGATACCGTCGGTCACGTCGCACTCGCCGCCTGGGATCTTCTCGCACACGGCCTGCACAGTGGCGACAATACGTACCGACCTGCACCGCTCGCCGTCAGCGCCACTCCGGAGCCGTATACGCAGGGCTTTGACCGGGACGAACAGAACCGGCTGAAGCAACAGGCGTTTTACAAAACCGGCACCTGGTTTTTCAACAAGAAGGGGTTCAACGGCACCTCACTGGATGAAATTGCCGAGCAGTTGAGCGTCTCCAAGGGCGCTTTTTACTACCATATCCGGAACAAGGAGGACCTGCTGTTCAACTGCTATACCTACTCGCTGGACATCACGGAAGACATTCATGACCAGGCGGTACAGATGCAGGGCAGTGGCCTGCACAAGATTGATCAGGTATGCCGGCAGATTTTCCACGCCCAGAACTCGGAGCGCGGCCCGCTGATTCGCTACAGCACTATCACGGCTTTACCCATGGCACGACGCAAGCAGGTTCTGGCGCGCACGGAAGCGGCAAACCAGCGCTTCGGTGACTTCATTCGCGAAGGTATCGAGGACGGCAGCGTTCGCACCATCGAGCCGTTTATTGCACAGCAGTTGATCGCCGGCGCGATCAACGCTTCTATGGACATTAAACTGTGGCGACGGGTGGATGACCTGGACACCGTTGCCATCGACTATTTCGATTTATTTTTCAATGGCCTCATACCGCGCCCAGATGAGGCACTACCCTCCGGAAATAAGGCTGAATCGTGACAGACAAACTGCAAAAGCTCCTCACGCTGCTCGAAGTCGAGCGCATTGACAAGTATCTCTTCATTGGCAACAGTCCCAGCTACCCACCGCGGGTATTCGGCGGTCAGGTGCTCGCACAGTCATTGAATGCAGCCAGCCGTACCGTAGATGCCGAGCGCCTCGCACACTCCATGCATGCTTACTTTCTGCGGCCGGGCAACCCCAAAAAACAGATCGTCTATGAGGTTGACCCGATACGGGACGGCGGCAGTTTCACCACGCGGCGGGTAACGGCAAAACAGGACGGCGTGCCTATTTTCAGTACGTCGGTATCGTTCCAGACGCAGGAAGATGGTTTCAGTCACCAGTTCGAGATGCCGGAAGTGACGCCACCGGAAGAGCTGGAAACCGACTTCGAGTTCTGGAGCCAGATGGCCAAACAGCATCCGGAGCGCTTCGCCGCGCCCATGATGCAGGCACTTGAGCGGCGTCCGGTAAAACGGCGGGACTACTTAAATCCACAACCCCAGGAGCCGGAGCAGTACACCTGGTTCAGGGTGCTGGATCCTGAGCAGGTGATCGGCGACGACCCCGTCCGCCACCAGACCATTCTCACGTTTATTTCAGATTTCGCCCTGCTTGGCGCGGCCCTGCTGCCGCATCCGGTCACGGCCATGGACCCGCAGATGCAAACCGCGAGCCTGGACCATGCGCTGTGGATTCACCGCCCGCTGCGCGTGGACGACTACCTGCTGTATGCCATGGACAGCCCCAGTACCCATGGGGGCCGGGGCCTGAGCCGGGGAAGCTTCTACAACCGCCAGGGCGACCTGGTGGCGTCTACAGCCCAGGAATCCCTGCTGCGGCGCAAGCGGCCGGTCAGCGATACGTAACGAGCTGCTCGCCCTGCTGCGTGCCCAGCACCTGCAGGAAGGAGCGGTCGTTGAAGTAGGACAGCGACACCTTGTCACCGCTGTAGAACAGCTGGGTCACAGAGCAATTGAATATCGGTTCATAGAACTTGTAGGCATGCTCGCCCGACAGTCCGAGCACCTGGCTGACAATGGTGGCTATCGTGCCGCCGGAGGTGAAAATACCGACTGTTTTACCGGCACCCTCGGCTGCCATCACATCGCGCAACGCTGCTGCGACTGAACCCGAGTAATCAGCCCAGCTTTGAATGCGCGGCTCATCGCAGGCCGGCGAGGTCCAGTGCGTGAATACGGCCTCGATGACTTTCTGGTAATCCTTGCTGGACTTCAGCCCCTTATCCACCAGTGCCTGAATAGACGGGTTCGCCTTGGCAACCACTGGCACCAGGTAGCGGATCTGCTCGTCATTACGCACCTCGTCGAAGCGCGCATCAATGTGATGGGGAACGTCGCCCGACTGGCTGGCCAGTGCCAAGGCGGTGGTTTCGCGCTGACGCAGCAGTGCGCCGCTGTAGGCGGCATCCAGCTGGATGCCCTGATCACGCAGGTAGTGCCCCAGCACCTCCGCCTGACGGCTGCCCAGTATAGACAGTTTGTCGTAATCGTCGGCGCCGAAGGACGCCTGTCCGTGCCTGAATAAATACAGTGTGGCCATTATGCGTTGACTGCCTGTTGATCCGTGTTGCGGTTGAAGCGCAGTTTGCGCCGGTAGGGAAAGAAGTCTTCGACATGCCCCTCGCGGATGCGTTCCTGCAAACCACGCCAGAAGCTCGCCTCGTAGATATCACTGTGCATGGCATCGAACACTTTGCGCGCGCGCTGGTTGCCGGAAAAGAACAACCGAAACTCCTCGGGGAAAATATCATTGGGCCCCACGTTGTACCAGGGCTGGCTGGCCAGTTCCTCGGCTTCACTGCGCGGCTCGGGAATCTCCCGGAAATTGCAGTCCATCAGCGGCACGATTTCGTCGTAGTCATAGAACACAACCCTGCCGTGACGGGTGACACCAAAATTCTTCAGCAGCATGTCGCCGGGAAATATATTGGCCGCAGCAAGCTGCTTGATCGCATTCCCGTACTCATCCATCACCGCGCCCACCTGTTCATCGCTGGCATTCTGCAGGTAAAGATTGAGTGGGGTCATGCGGCGTTCTACATACACGTGCCGAATAACCAGCGCTTTGCCATGTTCCTCGATCATTGAGGGGGCCACTTTGTGCAGCTCCTCCATCAGCTCGTCGGAGAAACGCTCGCGCGCGAACGCCAGATTGGTAAACTCCTGTGTGTCTGCCATGCGCCCGGCGCGGTCCCAGCGCTTTACCAGCCGGTACTTTTCCTTCACCTGCTCCCGGGTCATCTCTTTCGGCGGCGTGAACCGGTCCTTGATGATCTTGAACACGAAATCATACGAGGGCAGTGTAAACACGCTCATTACCATGCCCTTGATACCCGGCGCGATAATGAACTGGTCACTGGTTTTCTGCATGTGCCGGAATGCACAGCGGTAGTAATAGGTTTTACCGTGCTTGTTATAGCCCATCGAGCTGTAGAGTTCGGAAATGGGCTTGGCCGGCATGAGCTGCTGCAGAAACAACACATACTGCGACGGGATGCTCGCGTCCACCATGAAGTAGGCGCGGGTGAAGCTGAAGACCACGCTCATTTTGTCGGCACCGAACAGGATGGTATCGACATACACCTCGCCGTTCCCCGAGTGCAAAATGGGGATCACGATGGGCATGGAATCGGGTCCGGAAACAATCCGCCCAACGATGTACGCACCCTTGTTGCGGAAGAAGTGGGGTTCCAGGGTCTGCAGCTCGACCCCCTCACGCGAGAGGCTCAAGCGCTCGGAGAGACAACGGGTTATGGCGTCGGCCAGGCTGTTGATATCGCGCGTCAGGTCTTCCCACGGCAGGCTGAAGCCATAGTCATCCAGCAGCCTGCGCAGCACACCCCCCAGGTCACCTTCGAAGGGGTAGGCCCTGTACACCTTGCTCACATCCGGTGCCGGCATGTCGCCCTGGGGAGAAAACACGAACGCGTATTCGTCGCGAATCTTGCGGTGTTTGAACACGCCGCAGTACACGGAATTGAAAAATGTTTCAGCAATTTCAAAGTTGTTGTGGCCGCGCACCAGGTCGGCGTAGACCACCCGTGCCTCCTGCCAGAACTGCAGAGCGTGCAGCTGTTCGCCCGCAATCACTTCAACGTACTCGAGCACCCGGGTAGTCGCCTCCTTGTAGAGGTCGATGCGACGGATGGACGCGGCGTGCATACCCAGCCAGTCTTGCGCCTCGAAGCGCGAGCGCGCGGCCAGCGTGATGTTCTGGAACTCGGCGAAGTAGGCTTCGAAGCCGTTGAGGATGGTGCGCGCAAAGCGCGCCTGCTGCTCTTTCCGTTGCATGGTGAGGCGCGGCCGCCTTAAAGGTTCGGGTTGCCGAAGCGGCGGCGCAACTTACGCATGCCACCGAGCCAGCGGTCGTAATCGGCAGCCTTGTGCGCACGGTAATCAGCAACCTGCGGATGCGGCAGTATCAGAAAGCGCTCTGCGGCCAGGCCCTGAACAACTGCCTCAGCGACTTCATCCGCGGTCAGGATACCGTCGACCCCCGCGGTGCCACCCTCTTCCACACTGCCGATCATTTGTGTCGCAACCGCCTGCGGGCATAGCACGGACACCTTGATTCCGTCATCACCGTGGGTAATTGCCAACGCCTCGGCAAAACCGATGGCGGCGTGCTTGGTGGTTGAATAGGCTGCATCGCCCACCTGGTTGAGCAACCCCGCTGCGGAGGCCGTATTCAGCAGGTATCCCTCGCCACGCGCCAGCATGCCCGGCAAGCAGGCGCGGGCCGCAAAAACATGGGACATGACGTGGATGTCCCACATCGCCTGCCAGGTTTCGTTGGGCGCCGAGGTGGCCCACCAGGGCTCCCCATCACCGGCGATAATGCCCGCATTGCTGCAGAACAGGTCGACCCGACCGTATTTCGCTTCCACCTCTGCGACCATCGCTTGCAGCGCGGCTTCGTCACGCACGTCGAGGCCATAGGCATCGCCATCGACCACGGCAGCAACTGCCTCAGCATCGGCCGGGTGCAAATCCACCACCACCACCTTGCGGGCGCCCTCGCGGTGAAAGCGCTCACACAGGGCCTTGCCAATGCCGTTGCCACCGCCGGTGACAATAACAATGGCGCCCTCTACCACCACTACAGCAATTCCTTGGCAAACAGCTCGAGAACCACCGGGTCGTGTACACCCAGCAACATGGTACCCACTTCGCCGCGTGCCGCCGCCGCTTTCCAGCTGCCCAGGCGCTCGATGATACGCTCACGCGGGCCGACCAGTGCCACTTCATCCAGCAGTTGGTCGGGCACCAGTGCCTCCGCTTCCGCCTTTTTGCCGCTGAGGTACAGGTCCTGAATGCGCTCGGCCACCTCGCCATACCCGGCGCGGGCGGCGTAGTCGTTGTAGAAGTTCTTGCCCTTGGCCCCCATGCCGCCGATATAAAGCGCCAGCCAGGGCCGCAGGGAGTCGTAGGCCGCTTTCAGGTCATCGTTCAGCGCGACTGACACAAAAGGTGCGATATCAAAATCAGACAGGCTTTTGCCGTTCCCGGCGGTATCCAGACCTTTCTGGATATGGTCACCCAGAATGCTGAATTTGTCCGGGTCCATCCACACC
>TARA_R110001599_G_scaffold353840_1_pt1 | contig 59006 bp, 70 predicted proteins | sample TARA_R110001599 | Tara Oceans TARA_R110001599 (sample SAMEA4398360) | marine metagenome | biome: Polar Biome; feature: [MES] marine water layer (ENVO:01000295) within the mesopelagic zone...; material: water (ENVO:00002006), including particulate matter (ENVO:01000060) such... | reverse complement strand
GCGGTCGTACCGTCGGTGCGGGTGTGGTTGCTAAGATTATGGAGTAAGCGTTAGTTCATTACACGCTTATTGAATAGTCGCTACATTATTTGACGGCTACCGTCATTTACTATCGCTGCGAGTGTTTATCAATTACTCACTCGCGGCTCGCTCTTTTAAGGAATGATCATGTCAACAGCACCAAAAGCAGCAGCAAAAGCGGCACCAAACCAGAAAATCCGTATTCGTTTGAAGGCATTTGACTATCGTTTGATCGATCAGTCAGCACTGGAAATCGTGGATACCGCTAAGCGTACCGGCGCAGTGGTCAAGGGCCCAGTGCCGTTGCCAACTCGCATTCAGCGTTTTGACGTTTTGCGTTCGCCGCACGTCAACAAGACTTCGCGCGATCAGTTTGAGATTCGTACCCACGTGCGTTTGATGGATATCGTTGATCCAACAGACAAAACTGTAGATGCTTTGATGAAATTGGACTTGCCAGCTGGCGTGGACGTCGAAATCAAGTTGCAATAATTCCCGAGGACAATGCGTAGACCTGTCTCGCATTGTCGTCAAACACAATAATTGCCGTATTTAATTGTTGTGGAAAGGTGATTTGCCGGTTATAATTTCCGGCTTCGCTAAGAATTTTCGCTTCGAGCAAGTTTTCAGCTTGGGTAGTAGTAGTTTTAGCTAGTAGTTTATATAGTAGTTCCCAATATCAGCCCCGCCCAATCGTAGGTGGGAATGGAGAAAAAATGAACCAAAACCAAGATAAAGGCCAAGGCCTGCTTGGTCGCAAGGTTGGTATGATGCGTATCTTTACGGATGAAGGGGATTCGATTCCTGTCACCGTTTTGGACGTGTCTAACAATCGTGTGACGCAAATCAAAACATCTGATGTCGATGGTTATTCGGCTATTCAGGTGGCTTTCGGCGCTCGCCGTGCATCGCGTGTCAATAAGGCTGCAGCAGGACATTTTGCTAAAGCTGGTGTTGAGGCCGGTGTAACTCTTAAAGAATTCCGTATCTCTGCTGAAGCGGCTTCTGAGCTGAAAGTCGGCGATGTTATTTCCGCTGGCCTGTTCGAAGTTGGTCAGAAGGTGGACGTGCAGGGTGTAACGATTGGTAAAGGCTATGCCGGTACCATCAAGCGCCATCACTTCTCTTCCGGTCGCGCGACACATGGTAACTCTCGCTCGCACAATGTTCCAGGTTCGATTGGTATGGCGCAGGATCCAGGTCGTGTTTTCCCTGGTAAGCGCATGACTGGTCATCTGGGTGACGCGACGCGCACTACCCAAAATCTTGAAATCGCTCGCATTGATGCTGAGCGTCAGTTGTTGCTGATCAAGGGTGCGGTGCCGGGTGCAAAAAACGGCCAGGTAGTTGTTTCGCCTGCTGTTAAAGCCAAAGCAAAGAAGGGGGCTTAATTCATGGAACTCAAGCTCTTAAATGATCAAGGTCAATCGTCTTCTAACGTTGCTGCGCCGGATACCATTTTCGGTCGCGATTATAACGAAGCATTGATTCACCAGCTCGTCGTGGCTTATCAAGCCAATGCCCGTAGCGGTAATCGTAAGCAAAAAGATCGTGAAGAAGTGCATCACACGACTAAAAAGCCATGGCGTCAAAAAGGTACGGGTCGCGCTCGTGCTGGTATGTCGTCGTCGCCTTTGTGGCGTGGCGGTGGTCGCATTTTCCCGAATTCGCCAGACGAAAATTTCTCGCATAAAGTTAACAAGAAGATGTATCGCGCAGGTCTTTGCTCGATTCTGTCTCAGTTGGCGCGCGAAGGTCGTTTGTCCGTTATTGAAAGCCTGTCAGTTGATGCGCCAAAGACCAAGCTCTTGTCGCAAAAATTGAAGGATATGGGTCTGGATTCTGTATTGGTTATTACTGACAATCTGGATGAAAACCTGTTGTTGGCGTCGCGTAATCTGCCTAATGTGCTGATTTGCGAGCCGCGTCATGCTGATCCAGTTTCGTTGGTCTTCTACAAGAAGATTTTGATTACGAAGCCAGCGTTGGCTAAGATTGAGGAGATGCTGGCATGAGCGCAGTTATCAAACACAGCGAAGAACGCTTGATGAAAGTGTTGCTGGCGCCAGTTATTTCCGAGAAGGCGACTTTTGTTGCCGAGAAAAACGAGCAAGTCGTTTTCCTCGTGATGCCTGACGCGACCAAGCTGGAAATTAAAGCTGCGGTTGAGTTGCTGTTCAAGGTTCAAGTTGAATCTGTTCAAGTGGCTAATCGTCAAGGTAAGCAAAAGCGTTCAGGTCGTTTCAACGGACGTCGCAACCATACGCGTCGCGCATTCGTGTCGTTGCAGCCTGGTCAGGAAATCAACTTCACCGAGGAGGCTAAATAATGGCACTCGTTAAAGTCAAGCCGACCTCGCCTGGTCGTCGCGGTATGGTCAAGGTCGTTAATAACGACCTGTACAAAGGCCGCCCGTTCGCAGGTCTGATCGAGCCGCAATCAAAAAGTGCTGGCCGTAACAACAACGGTCACATCACTACCCGTCATATCGGTGGTGGTCACAAGCAGCATTACCGCGTTATCGATTTCAAGCGCAACAAGGACGGTATTCCGGCCAAAGTTGAGCGCATCGAATACGATCCAAACCGCACTGCTAACATTGCCTTGCTGTTGTACGCAGATGGTACGCGTACCTACATCATTGCAACCAAAGGCATGGCGGTTGGTGATCAAGTGATGAGTGGTTCGGAAGCGCCGATCAAATCGGGTAACTGCTTGCCAATCCGTAATATTCCGGTTGGTACGATCATGCACTGTGTCGAAATGTTGCCAGGTAAAGGCGCGCAAATGGCGCGTACCGCTGGTGCTGGCGTAGTGTTGATGGCGCGCGAAGGCATTTATGCTCAAGTGCGTTTGCGTTCCGGTGAAGTGCGCCGTGTACACGTTGAGTGCCGTGCAACCGTGGGTGAAGTCGGCAATGCCGAACACAGCCTGCGCAAGATCGGTAAAGCGGGTGCAATGCGCTGGCGCGGTGTTCGTCCTACCGTTCGCGGTGTGGTCATGAACCCTGTCGATCACCCACATGGTGGTGGTGAAGGTAAAACGGCGGCTGGTCGTCATCCTGTATCCCCGTGGGGTCAGCAGACCAAAGGTAAGAGAACGCGTCGTAACAAGCGCACGACCTCTATGATCGTCTCTCGCCGCGGCAAGAAATAAGGATAAGACATGACACGTTCATTGAAAAAAGGGCCGTTTTGCGACGCCCATCTGGTGAAAAAAGTCGAAACCGCGCAAGCGAACAAAGACAAAAAGCCAATTAAAACATGGTCCCGCCGTTCGACCATCATGCCGGATTTCATTGGTTTGACGATTGCTGTGCATAACGGCAAGCAACACGTCCCAGTGTATGTTTCGGAAAACATGGTTGGTCACAAACTTGGCGAATTCGCGTTGACCCGTACGTTCAAGGGCCACGCTGCTGACAAGAAGGCTAAGAGATAATGGAAACTAAAGCTATTCTCCGTGGCGTGCGTCTGTCGGCTCAAAAGGGTCGTCTGGTCGCCGATCAGATCCGCGGTAAAAATGTTGAGCAAGCACTCAATATCCTGCAGTTCAGCCCTAAAAAAGGTGCTGGCATTATCAAGCGTGTACTCGAGTCCGCCATTGCGAACGCCGAGCACAACGATGGTGCGGATATCGATGAGCTCAAAATTACGACGATTTATGTCGAAAAAGGTGCGGTCCTTAAGCGCTTCACAGCGCGTGCAAAAGGCCGTGGTGATCGTATCTCAAAACAATCCTGTCACATTTACGTGACTGTCGGTAATTAAGGAGTCACGATGGGACAGAAGATACATCCAACCGGTTTTCGTCTAGCAGTAACGCGTAACTGGTCATCACGTTGGTATGCCGGCAATAATAACTTTGCCACCATGCTCAACGAGGACCTTAAAGTCCGCGCGTATCTGAAGAAAAAATTGAAGAACGCCTCTGTTGGTCGCGTTGTTATTGAGCGTCCAGCTAAGAATGCCCGCATCACAATTTACAGCTCACGTCCAGGTGTCGTGATCGGTAAAAAGGGTGAGGACATTGAGGTGTTGAAGTCGGCATTGACTAAAATGATGGGTGTGCCGGTTCATGTGAATATCGAAGAAATTCGTAAGCCAGAAACCGACGCACAATTGATCGCCGATTCGATTGCTCAGCAATTGGAAAAACGCATCATGTTCCGTCGTGCGATGAAGCGCGCCATGCAAAACGCGATGCGTCTCGGCGCACAAGGTATCAAGATCATGTCGTCCGGTCGTTTGAACGGCATCGAGATTGCACGTAAAGAATGGTATCGCGAAGGTCGCGTACCACTCCACACCTTGCGCGCAGAAATCGATTATGGTTTTGGTGAAGCGGAAACAACCTACGGCATCATTGGTATCAAAGTCTGGGTTTATAAAGGCGATCGTCTTGCTAATGGCGATGCACCAGTAGATCTGACTAAAGAAGATGACACCAAGCGTCGTGGCCCACGTCGTGATGATGGCAAACCAAGTGCTCGCCCACGTGCTGCGCGCCCTGAAGGCGCACCTGGCGCTGCACCAGCAGCTGCTAAACGTGTTCGTGCCAAAAAGCCGGAAGGCGCTGCTGATGCAGCACCGGCTGAGAAAGCAGGAGAATAATCATGCTGCAACCAGCACGCAGAAAATATCGTAAAGAGCAAAAAGGCCGTAACACCGGTATTTCGCATTCACGCGGCACCGCTGTGTCGTTCGGCGAATTCGGTTTGAAGGCAATTGGTCGCGGTCGTATCACCGCGCGTCAAATTGAAGCGGCGCGTCGTGCAATGACCCGTCACATCAAGCGCGGTGGCCGTATCTGGATTCGGATTTTTCCGGACAAGCCAATTTCGAATAAGCCTGCCGAAGTCCGTATGGGTAACGGTAAGGGTAATCCGGAATATTACGTGGCTGAAATTCAGCCGGGCAAAATGTTGTACGAGATGGATGGTGTGGACGAGGCTCTGGCGCGCGAAGCGTTCCGGTTGGCTGCAGCTAAGCTGCCGCTGTTGACCAAGTTTGTCGTTCGTCAAGTCGGCCAATAATAGGGGCGAACATGAAAACATCTGAACTCCAAGGCAAAGACCAAGCGGCTTTGACCAAAGAACTGAATGACCTGCTGAAAGCGCAGTTCGGTCTGCGTATGCAGATCGCTACGCAGCAGTTGAACAACACTTCGCAACTGAAGAAAGTACGTCGCGATATCGCACGTGTGAAAACAGTGATGAATCAGAAGGACGCCAAATAATGAACGATCAAGTAAAACAATCGCTCAAGCGTACGTTGATTGGTAAAGTCGTGTCCGACAAAATGGACAAGACCGTTACCGTGCTGATCGAGCGTCACGTTAAGCATCCGCTGTACGGCAAAATCATTATGCGTTCGAACAAGTATCACGCGCACGATGAAAATAACCAGGCAAAAGCTGGTGATACGGTCGAAATTCAAGAAGGTCGCCCTATCTCCAAAACTAAAGCTTGGACCGTCACGCGTGTGGTGCAAGTAGCACAAATAGTTTAATTAGTTGTTGCGAGCCTGCTATTTTGATGTAATAATAGCGGGCTTCGTTCTTGTATTTCTTTGCGAGAACAAGGGTTTTAGCGCAAATTGCTAGCGCTAATCAAAGTTTAAGAAATCGTCCAACTCATCAGTTCGCTCTCGGCGGACTGCCGGGACCAAGACTGACTGTGTCGTACATTGTGTGCAATGCAGGTTAAGTTGGGAAAGAAAATACTATGATTCAAACTGAAAGCCGGCTAGAAGTAGCCGACAACACGGGTGCTCGTGAAGTCATGTGCATCAAGGTGCTCGGCGGCTCAAAGCGCCGTTATGCTGCGATCGGCGACGTGATTAAAGTCACAGTCAAAGTTGCTGCACCGCGCGGTCGTGTCAAAAAAGGCGAAATTTATAACGCAGTGGTTGTGCGTACTGCTAAGGGTGTGCGTCGTCCAGATGGCTCCTTGGTTAAGTTCGACACCAATGCGGCAGTTTTGCTGAATGCAAAGCTGGAGCCAATTGGCACCCGCATTTTTGGACCAGTTACACGTGAGCTGCGCACTGAGCGCTTCATGAAGATCGTGTCGCTTGCGCCTGAAGTTCTGTAAGGAGTCGTGATGGATAAGATTCGTAAAAGCGACGAGGTCATTGTATTGACTGGTAAAGATAAGGGTAAGCGTGGCGTTGTTCAACGTCGCGTTGACGCTAACTATGTAATCGTTGATGGTGTGAATGTTGCGAAAAAAGCGACCAAGCCAAATCCGATGACTGGTGCAACTGGTGGTATCGTCGATAAGTTGATGCCAATTCATGTGTCAAATGTTGCGTTGTTTAACGCGGCAACTGGCAAGGCAGATCGCGCAGGCTTTAAAGATGTGGACGGTAAAAAAGTCCGCATCTATAAGTCAAGCGGCGAAGCAGTGAAGGTTTAAGAGATCATGGCCCGTCTCCAAGAATTCTATAAAGAAAAAGTCGTTGGTGATTTGACTGCAAAATTTGCATACAAATCGGCAATGGAGGTGCCGCGTATCCTGAAGATCACCCTGAATATGGGTTTGTCGGAAGCGATTGCGGACAAAAAGATCATTGAACATGCAGTTGGTGATTTGACCAAGATTGCAGGTCAAAAGCCAGTTGTGACAAAAGCGCGTAAAGCGATTGCGGGTTTTAAAATCCGTGAAGGTTATCCAATTGGTTGTATGGTGACTTTGCGCGGCGCGCAGATGTATGAGTTTCTTGACCGTTTCATCACAGTTGCGTTGCCACGTGTGCGCGATTTCCGTGGTATCTCGGGTAAGGCATTCGATGGTCGTGGTAATTACAATATCGGTGTGAAAGAGCAGATCATTTTCCCCGAAATTGAGTACGACAAGATTGACGTGTTGCGTGGTATGAACATTAGTATCACGACAACTGCGAAGACCGACGATGAAGCCAAAGCGCTTCTCGCCGCATTTAAATTTCCGTTCAGAAACTGAGGTTGCCATGGCAAAACTGGCACTGATTAACCGTGAGCAAAAGCGTGCAGACCTGGTAAAGAAATACGCCGGTAAGCGCGCCGAGTTGAAGGCAATCATTGATGACCAATCGAAGTCGGAAGAAGAGCGCTACGAAGCGCGCCTGAAATTGCAGGCGTTGCCACGTAACTCGGCTCCTACTCGTCAACGTAACCGTTGCTCGATCACCGGTCGCCCGCGTGGCACTTTCCGTAAGTTCGGTTTGGGCCGTATTAAGCTCCGTGAATGCGCCATGCGTGGCGAAATTCCCGGTATGACAAAAGCCAGCTGGTAATAGGAGAATAAGCAATGAGTATGAGCGATCCTATCGCCGATATGCTGACCCGTATCCGCAATGCGCAAGTTGTTCAAAAAACTTCGGTAGTGATGCCGTCGTCCAAGGTCAAGATTGCCATCGCCAACGTCCTGCGTGACGAGGGTTATATTGAAGATTTCGCCGTGACAGAAGCTGCTGGTAAAGCAGAACTGAAAATCGGTTTGAAATATTATGCCGGCCGTCCAGTTATTGAGCGCTTGGAGCGCGTATCCCGTCCAGGGCTGCGTATCTACAAGGGCAAAGACGACATTCCAAACGTGATGAACGGTTTGGGTGTGGCCATCGTGTCGACGCCTAAAGGCGTCATGACTGATCGCAAAGCGCGCGCTACCGGTGTCGGTGGTGAAGTGATTTGCTACGTCGCCTAAGGAGTGCAAGATGTCCCGAGTAGGTAAAATGCCGATTGCACTGTCAGGTGGCGCAGAAGTGTCCATCACGGCAGAGCAAATTACAGTAAAAGGCCCGTTGGGTTCGCTGTCACAGTCATTGAATGGCTTGGTGAAAGTTGAAAACAGCAACGGCGAATTGAATTTCAAGCCGGTTGATGATAGCCGTGAAGCCAATGCGATGTCCGGCACCTTGCGTGCTTTGGTCAACAACATGGTGAATGGTGTTACCAAAGGTTTCGAGAAAAAGCTGAACTTGGTAGGCGTTGGTTTTCGCGCTGCTGCTCAAGGCGACAAATTAAATTTGTCACTAGGCTTCTCGCATCCGGTTGTTCATCAAATGCCACAAGGTATCAAGGTTGAGACGCCAACCCAGACCGAAATCCTGATCAAGGGTATCGATCGCCAGCGCGTCGGCCAAGTTGCTGCTGAAGTTCGTGCGTACCGCAAACCTGAGCCTTACAAAGGTAAAGGCGTTCGTTATTCGGACGAAGTGGTTGTGCTTAAAGAAACCAAGAAGAAGTAAGGGTTGACGATGGATAAGAAACAATCACGTCTGCGCCGCGGACGCCAAACTCGGGCGAAGATTGCCGAGTTGAAGGTGGCTCGTTTGGCGGTACATCGTACCAACTTGCATATCTATGCCAACATCATCGGTCCTGATGCCAAGATTTTGGCTTCAGCATCGACGTTGGAAGCAGAAGTCCGCAAAGAGTTGGGTGGGCAATCGGGAGCTGGTGGTAATGCAGCCGCTGCCGCATTGGTCGGTAAGCGCGTTGCAGAAAAAGCGCTGAAAGCTGGAATCTCCGAAGTTGCGTTTGATCGCTCCGGTTTCCGTTATCACGGCCGCGTTAAAGCAGTTGCTGAAGCTGCGCGTGAAGCTGGTCTGAAGTTCTAAGGAAAATTCGTCATGGCAAAAATGCAATCCAGAATGCAAAGCGACAAGCCTGATGATGGCATGCGCGAAAAAATGATCGCGGTCAACCGTGTGACCAAGGTGGTCAAGGGTGGTCGTATCATGGGTTTCGCAGCATTAGCTGTTGTTGGTGATGGCGATGGTCGCATCGGTATGGGCAAGGGCAAGTCGAAAGAAGTGCCAGTTGCAGTACAAAAGGCAATGGAAGAAGCCCGTCGCAAAATGGTTAAGGTCACGTTGAAAAACGGTACTTTGCAACACATGGTTACCGGCAAGCATGGTGCGTCATCAGTTTTGATGCTGCCAGCCAAAGAAGGTACTGGTGTGATCGCAGGTGGTCCAATGCGCGCAATTTTTGAAGTAATGGGTGTGACGAACGTGGTGGCAAAATCTACCGGTTCTACCAATCCTTACAACATGGTGCGCGCCACGATCGAAGGCCTGTCAAAGATGAATACCCCTTCAGAAATTGCTGCTAAGCGCGGCAAGTCTGTTGAAGAAATTCTGGGCTAAGGTGAACACAATGGCAAATACAGTCAAAGTTAAATTGGTCAAGGGTCTGATCGGTACACGCGAAACACATCGTGCTACCGTTCGCGGCCTCGGCCTGCGCGGTATCAACTCGGTTTCTGAGTTGGAAGATACGCCGGCAGTGCGTGGCATGATTAACAAAGTAGCGTATCTCGTGAAAGTAGTGTCGTAAGCCTCGGCTTAGACACGGAGAACATCATGGAATTGAATACTATTCAACCAGCTGACGGCGCCAAGCACTACAAGCGTCGCGTCGGTCGCGGTATCGGCTCTGGCCTGGGTAAAACCTCGGGTCGTGGTCATAAAGGTCAAAAATCCCGTTCAGGCGGTTTCCATAAGGTCGGTTTCGAAGGCGGTCAAATGCCTTTGCAACGTCGTTTGCCTAAGCGTGGTTTTAAATCGCTGGCAACGCCTTACAAGGCAGAAGTTCGTTTGTCTGATTTGGAAGCATTGCCAGTCGGAGAAGTAGATATTCTGGCTTTAAAGCAAGCTGGTGTGATCGGTGAATTGGCGCGCGTGGTGCGTGTGATTCTGTCCGGCGAACTCACTAAAAAAGTGACGCTCAAAGGTCTGATCGTAACCAAAGGTGCAAAAGCAGCGATCGAAGCCGCTGGCGGTTCGGTTGCTTAAATCTGTCATTCAGATAACGGAGTAAACATTGGCAACTACTCCTCAGCTTGCTAAGGGTGCAACCAAGGGTTTCCCTTGGGGTCGTTTGTGGTTCTTGCTTGGTGCTTTGGTGGTGTTTCGTATCGGTGCACACATCCCTGTGCCGGGTATTGACCCTGCCCAGTTGGCGCAATTGTTTAAGCAAAATCAAGGCGGTATTTTGGGCATGTTTAACATGTTCTCCGGTGGCGCCTTGTCCCGCTTCACGATTTTTGCGCTCGGTATCATGCCTTACATTTCTGCGTCGATCATCATGCAGTTGATGGCGGTCGTTTCGCCGCAGCTTGAAGCGCTGAAAAAAGAGGGTGAAGCTGGTCGTCGCAAGATTACGCAGTACACGCGCTACGGCACTCTGGTGCTGGCCTTGTTTCAAGGGTTGGGTATCGCGGTTGCTTTGGAATCGCAACAAGGTTTGGTGATTGATCCTGGCATGGCTTTCCGTTTTACGACGGTGGTAACGCTAGTGACTGGCACCATGTTCTTGATGTGGTTAGGTGAGCAGATTACCGAGCGTGGTTTGGGCAACGGCATTTCGATCATCATCTTTGCTGGTATTGCAGCAGGCTTGCCTAGTGCAGTGGCGGGATTGTTTGAGTTGGTACGTACCGGTTCGATGAGTGGTTTGGCAGCGATTTTGATCTGTTTGGTAGTTGCTGCGGTAACGTATTTTGTAGTGTTTGTTGAGCGTGGCCAACGCAAGATTCTAGTGAATTATGCGAAGCGCCAAGTTGGTAACAAGATTTACGGTGGACAAAGCAGTCATTTGCCATTGAAGCTAAATATGGCGGGTGTTATTCCACCGATTTTTGCTTCGTCGATTATCTTGTTCCCGGCGACAATCACCAGTTGGTTTACTTCAGGTGAAAGCACGAGTCCGGTAGTGCGCTTTTTGAAAGATTTGGCGGCATCAATGGCGCCAGGTGAACCGATTCATGCTTTGCTGTATTCGGCTGCGATTATTTTCTTCTGCTTTTTCTATACCGCATTGGTATTTAACAGCAAAGAAACTGCCGATAATCTGAAGAAAAGTGGCGCGTTTGTACCAGGCATCCGTCCAGGTGATCAAACTGCACGCTACATCGACAAGATTTTGACGCGTTTGACATTGGCCGGTGCAATTTACATTACGCTGGTTTGCTTGATGCCAGAGTTCCTGATCGCTCGCTGGAAAGTACCGTTTTACTTCGGTGGCACATCACTGTTGATTATTGTGGTGGTGACGATGGATTTCATGGCGCAGGTACAAAATTACGTGATGTCGCAGCAGTATGAATCGTTGCTTCGCAAGGCAAATTTCAAAGGCAGCATTCCGACGCGCTAAGCGCGAGGATAACGGGCAAACGAATGGCAAAAGACGACGTAATTCAGATGCAGGGTGAGATTCTTGAGAATCTTCCGAATGCAACATTTAGAGTCAAGTTGGAAAACGGGCACATCGTGCTTGGTCATATTTCAGGAAAAATGCGTATGAACTATATCCGCATTCTGCCTGGCGACAAGGTGACGGTTGAATTGACACCGTATGATTTAAGTAGGGCACGCATCGTGTTCCGCACGAAGTAACGATTAATAATGTCGGAGCAGGTTATAATTACCGGCTCTGCAATTTTAGTGTTGAAAGAAAGAGGGCAAAAATGAAAGTGCTCGCATCAGTTAAGCGGATCTGCCGCAACTGTAAGATCATCAAGCGCAAGGGCGTCGTTCGAGTAATTTGCATCGAGCCGCGTCATAAGCAGCGCCAAGGTTAATTTAACGTTATTGATTTGAGGAATAACGAATGGCACGTATCGCAGGGGTAAACGTACCCAATCATCAACATACCGTAATCGGCCTCACGGCTATCTATGGTATTGGCCGTCCACGTGCACAGAAAATCTGTGACACAACGGGTGTTTTGACCACTAAGAAGGTCAAGGATCTGGACGATAACGAGCTGGAAAAGCTCCGTGACGAAATCGGCAAGTTCATCGTTGAAGGTGATCTGCGTCGTGAGCTCTCGATGAACATCAAGCGTTTGATGGATCTGGGTTGCTATCGCGGTTTGCGTCATCGTCGTGGTTTGCCACTGCGTGGTCAGCGTACTCGTACCAATGCGCGTACTCGCAAAGGTCCACGTAAAGCAGCGCAATCGCTGAAAAAATAATCCAAACGGACAACGATAATCGTTGTCGGATTCAAGGAAATTATCATGGCTAAATCACCAAATAACGCTTCAGCGCGCGCGCGGAAGAAAGTTAAAAAGAATGTTGCTGAGGGCATTGCACATATTCACGCATCCTTCAATAACACCATCATCACGATCACTGATCGTCAAGGCAATGCGCTGTCATGGGCAACCTCGGGTGGTGCAGGCTTTAAGGGTTCGCGTAAATCGACCCCGTTTGCAGCGCAGGTTGCAGCTGAAGCCGCTGGTAAAGTTGCGCAAGAATGCGGCATCAAGAATCTGGAAGTGCGTATCAAGGGCCCAGGTCCAGGTCGCGAATCTTCGGTTCGTGCGCTGAACAACCTCGGCATCAAGATCACCGAGATTCAAGATGTGACGCCAGTACCGCACAACGGTTGCCGTCCGCCTAAGCGTCGTCGTATCTAATTGTTGTTCTAACGGTTGCTGTTTCGCCGTAACCTGCCCGCCAAAGACCTTGGCGGGTTTTGTTCTTAGTAAGCCCACTGTCTGATTGCATGTTGATCAGACTAGCGCTCAGTGAATTGCCATCGATCTATCGGCAAAAATTCATTTGGGGCGTCATTTAATTAAAGGAAATTCTCGTGGCACGTTATATTGGACCTAAAGCAAAACTCTCCCGTCGTGAAGGTACCGACCTTTTCCTGAAAAGCGCACGTCGCTCGCTGGATTCGAAGTGCAAACTCGACTCCAAGCCAGGTCAGCATGGCCGCACTTCTGGTGCACGTACCTCCGACTACGGTAATCAATTGCGCGAAAAGCAAAAAGTAAAACGTATGTACGGCGTTTTGGAGCGTCAGTTCCGCCGTTATTTTGCAGAAGCTGATCGTCGTAAAGGCAACACCGGTGAAACCTTGTTGAAGTTGTTGGAAACGCGCCTCGACAACGTCGTCTATCGTATGGGCTTCGGCTCGACACGTGCAGAAGGCCGTCAATTGGTTTCGCACAAAGCATTCACCGTCAACGGTATCGTCGTCAACATCGCGTCGTACATGGTTAAGCCAGGCGATGTGGTCGCTGTTCGTGAAAAATCGAAGAAGCAAGTTCGTATCGTTGAAGCCTTGTCGTTGGCCGAGCAAATTGGTATGCCGGCATGGGTTGCAGTTGATTCCAAGAAAATGGAAGGCACTTTCAAATCGATTCCTGATCGTAGCGAAATCGCTAACGACGTCAACGAATCGCTGATCGTCGAACTGTATTCCCGTTAATTCTGAATCCCGGGCCCACCAATCGGTGGGCTTTTCTCGTAATGCCATCAGCCTTATCGGTGTAATGAGCCGAGGGTATTGAAAAGGACATTTCATGCAAAACAGTTTGTTAAAGCCACGTATTATTGAAGTCGAAGTGCTAGGCGAAGGCCATGCTAAAGTCGTCATGGAACCGTTTGAGCGTGGTTATGGCCACACCTTGGGCAATGCCTTGCGTCGCGTATTGTTGTCATCGATGGTCGGCTATGCGCCAACCGAAGTGACCATCGCTGGTGTGGTTCACGAGTACTCGTCATTAGACGGCGTGCAAGAAGACGTCGTTGATCTGTTATTGAACTTGAAGGGCGTTGTCTTCAAATTGCATAACCGTGACGACGTCACCCTGATCCTGAAGAAGGAAGGTGAAGGCGCGGTATTGGCATCCGATATCGAATTGCCGCACGATGTAGAGCTGGTTAATCCAGATCACGTGATCGCTCACCTGACCGCTGGTGGCAAGCTGGATATGCAGATCAAGGTCGAAAAAGGCCGTGGTTATGTTCCAGGTAACGTACGTCGCTTGGCTGAAGATACCAACAAGACTATTGGTCGCATTATTTTGGATGCTTCATTCTCACCAGTGCGTCGCGTTTCATACGCAGTGGAATCGGCACGGGTTGAGCAGCGTACTGATCTGGATAAGTTGGTTATCAATATCGAAACCAATGGGGTCATCACACCAGAAGAAGCGATTCGTCAATCCGCACGCGTGCTGGTCGATCAATTGAACGTATTTGCCGCATTGGAAGGCACAGAAGCGCCTGCAGATGCACCTTCACGTGCTCCTGCAGTTGATCCTATCCTGTTGCGTCCAGTCGATGATTTGGAATTGACAGTGCGTTCTGCAAACTGTCTGAAAGCAGAAAACATTTACTACATTGGTGATTTGATCCAACGTAGCGAAAACGAGCTGCTGAAAACGCCTAACCTCGGCCGCAAGTCCTTGAATGAAATCAAGGAAGTATTGGCATCACGTGGTTTGACCTTAGGCATGAAGCTCGAAAACTGGCCACCTGCCGGTTTGGAGAAGTAATTTAGCAGTGAGATTGGCAATGGTGTGTGAAATATGTTTTGCACACCGTGCCAATAGCAGTAAGAGCTAAAGAGTAACAACCAAGAGTAATAAGGAATTGGGCTTTGTAGTAAAATCGCCCGTCTCGAAAAGTAGCGCCTAAGCTGTATTAACTATTTGTAGTACCTAATAAATACCGGTCCGCGTCTCTGCTTGCATGTATTGATGGCAGCGTCGATAGAAGAACTGGATTTAAAACTAACCGAAAGGAATTACCATGCGTCACCGTCACGGCCTCCGTAAATTAAATCGTACCTCGTCCCACCGCCTCGCTATGTTGCGCAACATGACCGTGTCGTTGCTGCGTCACGAAGCGATCAAAACCACTTTGCCAAAAGCGAAAGAACTGCGTCGCGTGATCGAGCCGATCCTGACCTTGGGTAAAACCGACAGTCTGGCAAACAAGCGTCTCGCTTTCAATCGTCTGCGTGACCGTGAAATGGTCGTCAAGCTGTTCGCTGAACTCGGCCCACGTTATGCAAACCGTAACGGTGGTTACTTGCGTATCTTGAAGATGGGTTTCCGTGTTGGCGACAACGCACCTATGGCATTTATCGAGTTGGTTGATCGTCCAGACACCACCGAGGCAGTAGAAGACAACAGCGGCGAATAATCGCGACGTTGCAGTGCCTTATCCAATAGAAGCCAGACAAAAGTCTGGCTTTTGTTTTTTGTGGCGCCATAATAGTCTTTGTAACTAAAAACAGAGTGCCAACGAATTAGAACAGGATATGGATCCATCGGTCGATACTAATAAAGCTATTTTGCTGATGACCAATTGCTCTGATGAAGCATCGGCAATTATTTTGGCGCGCAAACTGCTTGAGCAAAAGCTGGCAGCGTGCGTCAATATCCTACCGCGGGTACGCTCTATGTATCATTGGCAGGGCGAGATAGTAAGTGAAGACGAGTTCACCGTATTGATCAAAACGGTACGCGCGCGCTATGCAGAACTGGCGCAGATGATAAACGTTTTGCACCCGTATGAAGTGCCAGAAATTATCGCGCTGCCGATCATCGCAGGATCGGCTGAATATCTGGAATGGCTGATTCAGGAAACCAGCAGGGATGAAGATGTTTGAGCACTTTTTTAGATTACAACGTCAAGCAAGGAGACACCGGGCCGCAGATATCGACGAACCGAACGGTGGGGCTGATGGGACGCGCGCGTTTGCCTGTCGTCCGTATAGGATCGATGATTTCACGTTGTTGGTGCGGCGTTATTTGTTACTCTTTCTTTGTGGCGTATTGGGCTTTACAGCGCCGGCTAATGCGGACGAAGATTTTTTGGCGCCTGAAGTGGCTTTTCAGCTTTCTGTACAGACCGTTGATACGCAAACGGTTGCGCTGACTTACAAAATCGCTGATGGTTATTACATGTATCGTGAGCGGTTCTCCTTCACGGCTGATCATGCGACGCTGGGTGAGCCGCTAATTCCTGAAGGTAAAATCAAGTTCGACGAAACGTTTCAGAAAAATGTCGAAACCTATAGAAACGCACTGACGATAATTCTTCCCGTTCAGGCATCGGGCCCATTCATCTTGCATGCTACTAGTCAGGGATGTTCGGATAAGGGCCTTTGCTATCCGCCGATGACAATTAGTAGATCATTTGATGCGGCCATGCAGGCCGACATCAATCGAGATATAACTGGTTCGTCCAATGCTGTGCCAGCAAGTTTATTTGACCTAGATGGCACTGGAAAAATTGCCGAATCTTTGCGTAGTGGCAAGCTGCTGCTAATCTTGCCCCTATTCTTTCTGCTTGGTTTGGGGTTGGCGTTTACGCCATGCGTGTTACCGATGTTGCCAATTCTATCTAGCATTATTGTGGGAGAAGGGACGCAGGTGACACGTACGCGTGGATTTTTGCTGGCCGTGACGTATGCGTTAGGGATGGCAGTTGTCTACACGTTGCTCGGTATTGCTGCTGGGTTGGCGGGAGAAGGGTTGGCGGCCAACTTGCAAAATCCATGGGTGCTCGGCGCATTTGCTTTAGTGATGATTGCGCTTGCGTTGGCGATGTTTGATGTCTACAAATTGCAGATGCCAACTGCAATACAGACGCATTTGACGACTGTATCCAGCAAACAATCTAGCGGTAAATTGATTGGCGTATTTGTCATGGGGGCGTTGTCTGCATTGATCGTCGGCCCTTGTGTTGCGGCGCCGTTGGCAGGAGCACTCGTCTATATTAGTCAGACACGCGATGTTGTTATCGGCGGCAGTGCGTTGTTTTTTATGGCGATCGGCATGAGTATTCCCTTGCTTGTATTGGGCGTGTCAGCGGGCAGTTTGTTGCCGCGCGCTGGTATTTGGATGGAGGCGGTCAAGCGATTTTTCGGTGTCTTAATGCTCGCGGTAGCACTATGGCTAGTGTCGCCAGTTATACCTGCCGCAATACACATGCTGGGATGGGCGACGCTCGGGATAGCGTACGGTGCGTATCTATTATGGGCAACTCAGGGGCGTTGGTTTGTCAAAGCGCTCGGCATTTTGTTCTTGGTGTTCGGCATCTTGCAATTGGTCGGCGTGGCGACTGGTGGGCGCGACGTGATTGCGCCACTTGCGCATTTGCGAACCGATAACATAGAAAAAATAAATTTTAAACCAGTGAAGACGGTTTCAGAGTTGGACGCCGTGTTGGCACAATCCGGTGGTAAAAATGTGATGCTGGATTTTTATGCCGACTGGTGCGTCTCATGCATAGAAATGGAGAAATTGACTTTTACAGATCCGCGCGTGCGTTCGCAATTAACCGATATGGTTATATTGCAGGCAGACGTCACTGCTAACGACGAACAAGACAAGGCAATGTTAAAGCGCTTTAATTTGTTTGGGCCACCGGGAATTATTTTTTTCAATAAGCAGGGACAAGAAATCCAAGGTGGTCGCGTAATCGGCTTTCAAAAAGCGGACAAATTCACCCAAGTGCTCGAAGCAGTTGCCCGTCACTAACGGTTGGCTCGCTTAGGCGTGTTCGCGTTGCGAATGCGTTATGATCATAACGTCGCGTTATTTGCATAATACCTATTTGTAGTTGGGAGTATCCGCAGGTAACGCTATAGTCAAAACTTGATGAAATCAAAGGAGGATGATATGTCTTTGCGTTTAGGTGATACTGCCCCCGATTTTGAACAGGATTCGTCGATCGGTAAGATTAAATTTCACGAATGGGCAGGCGACTCATGGGTGGTTTTATTTTCTCACCCAGCTGATTTCACTCCGGTATGCACGACGGAACTGGGTTTAACTGCTAAATTAAAGCCAGACTTTGATAAACGGAATGTTAAGGCGATTGCGTTATCGGTCGACTCTGCTGAGCAACATCTTGGTTGGATCAAGGATATTGAAGAAACGCAAAAGACCGTGGTGGGCTTTCCTATCGTCGCGGATTCAGATAAAAAAGTTGCTGGACTTTACGATATGATTCATCCGAATCAGTCGGCAACCGCTACCGTTCGTTCGCTGTTTGTGATTGATCCACAAAAGAAAATTCGTTTGATCATCACCTATCCGTTGAGTACAGGCCGCAATTTCGATGAGGTGTTGCGTGTTATTGATGCATTGCAATTGACCGATAAGTACACAGTCGCTACACCTGGTAATTGGAAGGATGGCGATGACGTAATTATTCCGCCTGCGATTCAAGATGAAGCGGTCTTAAAAGAAAAATATCCGAAAGGCTTTAAAGCAGTTAAGCCGTATTTGCGTTTTACACCACAGCCAAACAAGTAGCCCGATAGTTTGTGCAACAAAAAAGCGTCCTTCTAGGACGCTTTTTTATGCTCGTTTTGAGCCGATATTTTTGTGAATATCTCTGAGGGGAGTTTAGAATTTCCAATCGTAACTAATCGTTAATGGCGCATGATCGCTAAAACGCTCGGCTTTGTAGACGCTTGCACTTTGCGCCGTCGCAGCAAAGGCCGCGGTCGCAACTTGGTAATCGATGCGCCACCCTACGTTATTCGCCCAAGCTTGGCCACGGTTACTCCACCATGTGTAGCATTCGTCGGTGGTCTCTGGATGCAGCAGCCGATAGCTGTCAACCAACGTTACTTCTTTTAGTACGCGTGTTAGCCATTCGCGTTCTTCTGGCAAAAAGCCCGAGTTCTTGCGGTTGCCTTTATAGTTTTTTAGATCGATTTCGTTATGTGCGATATTCCAGTCGCCGCAAATAACAAACTCACGCTCTTGTGCGCGCAATGCCAGAAGATGAGGCAGAAACAAATCCATAAAGCGGAACTTCGCCTGTTGCCGTTCTTCGCTGGATGAGCCGGAGGGGCAGTACACCGAGATTATGCTCAGATTGCCGAAATCACATTGCACATAACGGCCTTCTGTATCAAATTCTGGGCAGTTAAAACCGATCTGTACGTGATCTGGCTTGAACTTGCTGTAAATCCCGGCACCGGAATAGCCTTTTTTTTCTGCGTAATGAAAATAGCCAAAGTAGCCGTCAGGCGTCAGAAATTCTGGTGTCATGTCGGCAGCCTGTGCTTTTAGCTCTTGTACACAGACAAAATCGGCGGCTTGCTGAGCCATCCAGGGAAAGAAGCCCTTGCGGGCAGCAGAGCGTATGCCGTTCAGATTGGCGGAGATAATTTTTAACATGGGCGTGACGAGGAAATAAGTCGATCAGGATACCCGAATTGGGACGGATGCGGCGTGCCGAATGTTGCGCGTTGCACGCCTATCCTGCGTCGGTTGTTACGACTATTTTTATTGTCAAAACAATCAGGCATGCCCTTTGCATTTACGTGCATAGCGGTCGATAACGATTAAAATGTGCGATGGGTTGCGCAATCAGCGACAAATTTTGTCACTTTTTATTCGTTGTGAGGTTGTTTTGAACAATTTACGGCAGGAGTTTATTCAGTTTTCGGTAGAGGCTGGCGTGTTGCGCTTTGGCGAGTTTGTGACAAAAGCAGGGCGGACCTCGCCCTACTTTTTCAATGCTGGTCTTTTTAACCAGGGAAAGACGCTGGCACGCTTGGCTGACTTTTATGCGCAAACATTACTCGATTCCGGCATCGAATTTGATATGTTGTTTGGCCCTGCATATAAGGGCATTACGTTAGCGTCAGCGACGGCGGTGGCGTTAGCCCATAAAGGCCGCGATGTGCCATTTGCCTTTAATCGCAAGGAGGCAAAAGATCATGGCGAAGGTGGCACGATGGTGGGTGCCAAGCTGCAGGGTAAGGTAGTGATTATCGACGACGTGATTTCGGCTGGTACTTCGGTGCGGGAATCAGTCGATATGATAAGGGGTGCTGGCGCCACCCCTTGCGCGGTGTTGATCGCCTTGGATCGGATGGAGCGATCGGGAGCAGAGGGCAAGCTCTCCGCGCTGTCGGCAGTGCAGGAAGTTAGTGCAACTTACGATATGCCGGTCATATCGATCGGTAATCTGGCAGATTTGTTGGAATATATATCGAAGGCGGGCGCAAGCTCGGAGCAGGCGCAGTATAAACAAGCTGTGGCCGACTATCGCGAGAAATATGGCGTGATGTCGATGTGAAGTTTTACAAAGGAGAGTCGATGCAATTCGTCATAGGTTTGCTGGTAATGTCGATCTCGACAATGGCGAGTGCGGAAATCTTCATGTGCAAGGATTCCGCAGGGCATACCTATACTTCTGACAGACCGATTCCGGAATGTGCCGGCCAGGCAATACGTGAATATGGAAAGAGTGGCATGTTGAAGCGACGTATTGCCGCGCCACTAACGCCAGCTCAGCAACAGGAAAAAGCTGAGCAAGAAGAAAAAAAACTGGCTGAGCAGCGCGCACAACAAGAACAGCGGCATGCAGATCGTGCATTGTTGGCGCGCTATCATAGCGAGCACGCCATAGCGCAGTCTCGGCAGCGGGATACGCAGTCGATCGAAAAACAAATTGAGCAGCAAAATGCCGCGCTCGCCATTGCAGAAAAAGAGCAGCAAGTAGCGCAAACGGCATTGAATGCACGTATGGAAGCGGGATCGATTCCGGCTAGTTTGAAATCGCGCGCAGCGCGCGCGCTGCAGGCATTACGTACAGCGCAAACTGAGCTTGATGATAGCAAAGCGAGATTGGATGGAGTGAATAAGAAATATGATCTACTGCTGCAACGTTATCGAGAACTAACGGCAATAACAGAAACGGCGACACTGCGATAAATGCGGCTGCTGAGATTACTATGTTTTCTTTGGACGCGCAGGTAAGTAGCGGCCAGTTTCTTGACCTTGTCGGGTTTGTGGATGCCTCGATAGAATGTATGGCCGCATCAATCAAAACGTAGCGGAAGCACGATTTTTCCTGATGTGAGACGCAAGATTTCGTTCAATATTTAAAAGTGGTGGCTTTAAGTTGGACTGTAATCTAGCTATTAAATTATTCCTGTGTTTTTTGCAGACGCGCGCGCAAGCCCGTGTCTGTTTTCTTTTGTGCCGCAATTTTGTAGACGTCGATTTGTTTCTCCGCAGAAGCATTGCGTCGCGAGAGCTAAAAGGTAAAATATGGCGCAGTAAAAATTTAACAACTACATACACACAAGAGATTATCGATGAAAAACTCGTTTTTTGCAGCAAGCCTTATGCTGTTGCCAGGCGCCGTTTTTGCAGCCAATGGCGCGCATTGGGATTATGTTGGTAACGCTGGCCCGGAGAGCTGGGGCAAACTGACGCCAGAGTACGGTGCCTGTTCCGGGCGCAATCAGTCGCCAATCAATTTGACTGGAATGATAGATGCCAAGTTGCAGCCACTGGTCTTTAACTACGATAAGCAGGCGGGGGAAATTCTCAACAACGGTCATACCGTGCAAATTAATGTTGTCGCAGGTAACAGCATCAAGCTTGATGGCACGCAGTTTGATTTGAAGCAGTTTCACTTTCATGCGCCCAGCGAAAATCTGATCAAAGGTAAATCCTATCCACTGGAAGGCCATCTGGTGCATGCAGATAAGGATGGCAATCTCGCGGTGATCGCAGTAATGTTTAAAGAAGGTAAAGCCAATAAAGTGCTGACGCAAGCATGGAAGCAAATGCCAAAACAGGCGGGTGACAAAGCGTCATTGGCTGATCAGGTTACGGCGATGGATCTGCTGCCGGCGAAGCATGATTATTATCGTTTCAATGGTTCGCTGACGACGCCGCCATGCTCCGAAGGTGTGCGTTGGATCGTGATGAAGAATCCAATGACTGCATCTAAAGAGCAAATCGAGGCCTTTGCGGGTGTACTCACCCATCCCAATAATCGTCCGGTGCAACCACTCAATGCGCGCACGGTGATGGAATAAAGTCGTCATCGATAAGGTGAAACGTAAAATTACGTTTGCAAAGAAAAAGGGACAGCTTGCTGTCCCTTTTTTTATTTTATCTATCGTTTAGGCCGATAGTTTCTTTTTCAGTAGCTCGGTCAATTGCGCCGGATTTGCCTTGCCTTTACTCGCCTTCATTGCTTGGCCGATCAACGCATTAAATGCTTTCTCTTTGCCGGCACGGAATTCTTCGACGGATTTTTGATTAGCGGCCAAGACTTCATCAACTATTTTTTCCAGTGCACCGCTGTCAGAAATTTGCTTAAGACCTTTGGACTCGATCAACTCGTCAGCGAGGGTAGGGCTTTCTGATTTTTCTTCCCACATTGCGTTGAAGACTTCTTTTGCAATCTTGTTGGAGATCGTGCCGTCGCTAATACGATGCAACAGCACGGCCAGTTGCGGCGGCGACACGGGGGCATCGTCTATGTCGATGTTGTCGCGGTTGAGTGCTGAGGCAAAATCACCCATCAGCAAGTTGGCAGTCGGTTTGGCTTGATCGGGGCCGGCAACAGCGCAAACTAATTCAAAATAATTCGCCATGCCTTTGGATTGCGTCAACACTGCTGCATCGTAATTTGACAGACTGTATTCCTCTGTAAATCGCTCGCGCATCGCACCTGGAAGTTCTGGCATCTCGGCTTGCACACGCGCAATCCATTCTGCACTGACAACCAGTGGTGGCAGATCCGGATCTGGGAAGTAGCGATAATCGTGCGCATTTTCTTTGCTGCGCATTTCACGCGTTTCTTTTTTGTCGGGGTCGTACAGGCGCGTTGCTTGCACCACCCGACCACCATCTTCAATTAGTTCGATCTGGCGACGCACTTCATAATTGATCGCGTCTTCGAGGAAACGGAACGAGTTAAGATTCTTGATCTCGCAGCGGGTGCCGTATTCTGTTTGTCCAACTGGACGCACTGAAACATTGGCGTCGCAACGGAATGAGCCTTCCTGCATATTGCCATCGCAGATGCCTAGCCACGTAACCAAGGTATGCAAAGCTTTGGCGTAGGCCACAGCTTCCGTTGCACTACGCATATCTGGCTCGGTCACGATTTCCAGCAGCGGTGTACCGGCACGATTAAGATCGATGCCAGTCATCCCTTGATAATCTTCATGCAGTGATTTACCTGCATCTTCTTCCATGTGGGCGCGCGTTAGTTGCACTGAGCGAATTTCGGTCTTGCCGTCGACTTCCATTGGGAAAGACACGCGGCCACCTTGCACAATCGGCAAATCCATTTGGCTGATCTGGTAGCCTTTGGGCAGGTCGGGATAAAAATAATTTTTGCGCGCGAACACCGAGTGCGGCGTGATCGTTGCGCCGATAGCCAGACCAAATTGAATCGCACGCTCAACCGCCCCGCGATTGGCAACCGGCAACGAGCCTGGCAGCGCCAGATCAACTGGTGAAGTTTGTGTGTTCGGCTCGGCGCCAAAGCGCGTTGATGCACCGCTGAAGATCTTGGTTTGGGTGGTCAGCTGCGCGTGCGTTTCTAGACCGATGACTACTTCCCACTGCATGATGTGTCCTTACTCGCCTGCTGGCGCTTTACTGTTTGTTACGGCATCTGCCGCTTTTCAATGACGGTGCGTCTTTGACGTTTTTTGAACGGCCTGGATGTGCTGCGTTGCGTGTTACGCATTAGGTTAAATCTTTTACGTGTTATCCGGTTGACGCAAATGCCAGTCGGTCACTTGTTGGTATTGATGTGCGACGTTGAGTAACTTCGCCTCCGCAAAATAATTGCCAATGATTTGCAGTCCGACTGGGCGTTTGCTGTTTTTGTCGCCTTGACCAAAACCGCAAGGAATCGACATGCCCGGCAAACCGGCCAGGCTGGTCGACAGCGTGTAAATATCGGCTAGATAATTGGCAATCGGATCGTCGGCCTTGTCGCCCAGATCCCATGCAACTGTCGGCGATACGGGGCCCATGATGACGTCACATTGTCGGTTCGGCCCCGACAGCGCTTGCTGAAAATCCTGTGCGATTAACCGGCGAATTTTTTGTGCTTGCAGATAATATGCGTCGTAGTAACCGTGGGACAGCACGTAAGCACCGACCAAGATGCGGCGTTTGACTTCATCGCCAAATCCTTGCGCGCGGGTCTTGCAGTACATGTCGGACAGATCTTTATATTCCTTGGCGCGGAAGCCATAACGCACGCCATCGAAACGACTCAGATTGGACGAGGCTTCGGCTGGTGCGATCACATAATAGGTTGGGATCGATAGCTTGGTTTTTGGCAGCGAAATATCGACCAAGGTTGCGCCAAGTTTTTCGTATTCCGCCAGTGCTGCACGTATTGCGGCTTCTACATCGCCCGCCAGTCCGTCTCCAAAGTATTCTTGTGGAATGCCGATCTTCAAACCTTGCAATGGCGAGTTGAGATCGCGGGTGAAATCTTCTGCTTCGCGTTCCACGCTGGTGGCATCGCGTTCGTCAAAACCAGCCATCGCATTCAACAGCAACCCGCAATCTTCAGCGGTTTTGGCAATCGGCCCGCCTTGATCCAGCGACGAGGCGAACGCGATCATACCGAAGCGCGAGACGCGTCCATAAGTCGGTTTGATGCCAGTGACGCCACATAGCGCAGCCGGTTGACGGATTGAGCCGCCAGTGTCGGTTGCCGTCGCGGCTGGTGTTAGTCGCGCGGCAATGGCGGCGGCTGAGCCACCGGAAGAGCCGCCGGGGATGGCAGTTTTGTCCCACGGATTTTTGACAGCACCGAAGTATGAATTCTCGTTAGACGAACCCATCGCAAACTCATCGCAATTTAATTTTCCGAGATTGACCATGCCAGCTTGATTGAATTTTTCAACCACGGTTGCGTCGAACGGGCTGACATAGTTATGCAGCATCTTCGAAGCGGCAGTCGAGCGCCAGTCACGCGTGACAAAAATATCTTTGTGCGCAATCGGGATGCCGGTCAGTGCGGTGGTATCGCGGCTAGCCAATCGTTGATCCGCAACTTTGGCCTGCGCCAAAGTCAAGCTGTCATCGACATGCAGAAAGGCATTTAAATCGCTGCTCTTGATGCGCTCTAAGAACAATGTTGCCAATTCAGTAGCGGAAATTTTCTTGTTCTGCAGAAGGTCGGAATATTCTTTGAGTGTTTTGGTGTGCATGGTGAATTCTGTGTGAGGCTTAGGCGGACAAGCTGGCCTTTTAATCTGCGGCTAGCGTGGTCTGATGCAATTCATCTGATTCAATAAATTTACTCGATAACCTTGGGCACCAAATACAGACCATCCTGCGTCGCTGGCGCAACTGCCTGATAGTCGTCGCGGCGATTGCTCTCGGTCTGGACATCCTCGCGCAGACGCAGCGACAGGCTTGGAAGAATGGCGGCGATCGGGTGATTAAGTGGCTCGACACCAGTGGTATCGACGGCACGCAATTGCTCGACCAATGAAAAAATGCTGTTCAGCTTATCCAGCGTTTGGCTGGATTGCGCCTCGGTTAGCTCGAGCTGAGCAAGCATAGACAGGCGTTGTACGTCGGAAAGATCAAGAGACATGGTGGAAAGCGGTTGCGCCGCTGATCAAAATTGAAAAATGGGGATATGTGCAGATTTTTGCAGACTTTCGAAATTGCACAAAAAACCGCGTATATCAGAACCCCTAACGACTATTTTTGGGGTTTTAGAGCACTAATTTAGTGTAAATTATAAGGTAGAATGCTCGGTTATTGCCTTGCTTGCGCTGATAGCGCTGTCGTTAGTGATTTGTTGCTGAGCTTTCGTCTGGTCATTATCGATGCATCGCCGAGCAGTTCTGGTAATTAACCCCTTCTTTTACTTAAGCGCACATAGTAGCGCCACTGGGAATAAATTCATGTTTGGATTTCTGCGTAGTTATTTTTCTAATGATCTGGCAATTGACTTGGGTACTGCCAATACTCTGATTTATGTGCGTACTGCGGGCATCGTACTGGATGAGCCTTCGGTAGTGGCGATTCGCCAGCAGGGCGGTCCAAATGGCAAAAAAACCATCATGGCTGTCGGTAAGGAAGCTAAGCAGATGTTGGGTAAGGTGCCGGGTAATATCGAGGCGATTCGCCCGATGAAGGATGGCGTGATTGCCGACTTTACCGTCACCGAGCAGATGCTCAAGCAATTTATCCGCATGGTACATGACACCAAAATGTTTAAACCGTCGCCGCGTATCATCATTTGCGTTCCTTGTGGCTCTACCCAGGTTGAACGTCGTGCAATTCGTGAGTCGGCTCTGGGTGCCGGTGCTGCGCAGGTGTATTTGATTGAAGAACCAATGGCTGCAGCTATCGGCGCTGGGCTGCCGGTGTCGGATGCAACTGGTTCGATGGTGGTTGATATTGGTGGCGGCACCACCGAAGTTGGCATCATCTCGCTCGGCGGCATGGTCTACAAGGGCTCTATCCGCGTAGGTGGCGACAAGTTTGATGAGGCGATCGTCAATTACATTCGTCGTAACTACGGCATGCTGATTGGCGAGCAAACTGCTGAAACGATCAAAAAAGAAATCGGTTCCGCGTTCCCGGGCTCCGAAGTGCGTGAGATGGAAGTCAAAGGCCGTAATTTGTCTGAAGGTATTCCCCGTTCATTCACGATTTCCAGCAACGAAATTCTGGAAGCATTGACCGATCCACTCAATAACATTGTTTCCGCAGTTAAAAACGCATTGGAACAAACCCCGCCAGAACTGGGTGCCGACATCGCCGAAAAAGGCATGATGCTGACTGGTGGTGGCGCTCTGTTGCGCGATTTGGATCGCCTGCTGATGGAAGAAACTGGTTTGCCGGTGATTGTGGCAGAAGATCCGTTGACTTGTGTGGTGCGCGGTTCTGGCATGGCGCTGGAGCGGATGGATAAGCTGGGCTCAATCTTTTCGTACGAATAATTACCAAGTTAAGCCCTAAAACTTTCTCGCTGACAGAGTATTCCGAGTTGTGTCATGAATGTGAAATGTCTGGAAACACAATTGATTGTCACGGTCTACTGTCGCTCGGTGATGCGATTCAGTTCGACATATTGCAATCGGCTCGGGGGTTAAATGGAGTTTAGTGGGCCGCCGCCACTTTTCAAGCAGGGAGCTTCAGCACGTGTCAAAGTGGTTGTCTTTTCTACATTGGCGCTGTTGTTGCTTTTTGTGGATTCTCATTTGAGCACTTTGTCCATGGTGCGTCAGAGCATTGGAACGGTTTTGTACCCACTGCAGGTGTTAGCGATGACGCCGCGCGATGCCTCTTATCAGATCAGCGACTATTTCAGCGCACTCACGGAGCTGAAGTCGGAAAACGACAAACTCAAATTGCAGCAAACCCTGGATGCGCAAGTACTGCAGCAGGGTAAACATCTGCTGGCAGAAAATGCGCAACTGCGACAACTGCTTGGAACCAGCCAGCAGTTGCCGGTGAAATCCATCCTCGGTGAAATCCTCTACAACACGCGTGACCCCTTTACCCGAAAAATCGTGCTTGATCGCGGTGTGCAACAAGGCGTGGCATTAGGGCAGCCGGTGATTGACCATGTTGGTGTGGTCGGGCAAGTAACCAGAGTATTTCCATTTACCTCTGAAGTGACCTTGCTTACTGATAAAGATCAAGCGATTCCGGCACAGGTGGTGCGTAATGGGTTGCGCGCGGTAGTGTATGGACGCGGCCAATCTAATACGCTGGACTTACGTTTCATGCCGACCAATGCCGACATTCGCAAAGGGGATGTATTGGTGACATCTGGTATCGGCGGTATTTATCCGGCCGGTCTGGCAGTTGCGACCGTCACAGAGGTCGATGCAAAATCAGCTGATTCGTTTTTACACATCTTGTGTGAGCCGATTGGCGGGATTAACCGTCATCGGCAATTGCTCATTTTGTTGACGCAGGATTCATTATTCCCCCATGGTCTGGAGGATGCGAAATTTGCAAATGGCGAAGATGCTGGCGCCGCGGGCAAGGCCGAAGCAAAAAGAAAAGCTGATCTGAAGGCTGAGCGCAAGGATGAAAAGAAAAAAGAAGTAGAAAAAAAAGAGCTTGAGAAAAAAACTGAATCGAAAGTAGAAAAAGAGGCAGCAGAAACCGCAGGTGCTCAAAAGAAGATACTGAAAAAAGCGGGAGCAGAAGCGGATGCAACAGCGATCGCTGGTTCAGAGCCTAGGTCGACCGCTAAGACAGAATCTAAGGCAGAGCTAAAGCCAAGCCCAGCCACAGCAAAACCATCTGCAAACTCTCAGCAGCAATCTGAGGCGATTAAAAAATGAACCATGCGCCGCATTACATTCTGCTGCCAGCCAATCCCTGGTTTATCGCTTTAAGTTTGGCGGCGGGATTTTTTTTAAATTTATTGCCTTGGGGGCAATGGCCTGGCGTGCCAGATTTTGTGGCCTTGGTACTGGTTTTTTGGAGCATCCATCAGCCACGCAAGGTCGGTATCGGTGTGGCGTTTTTTATGGGTTTGCTAATGGACGTGCATGACGCTGCACTCTTGGGTGAAAACGCCTTGTCGTATACCTTTCTGTGTTACTTCGCGATCATGATTCATCGACGCGTATTGTGGTTCCCTTCTGGCACGCAGGCATTGTATGTTTTCCCTTTGCTGTTGACGGCGCAATTGGTGTCGCTGATTATCCGCATGCTGGTCGGTGGTCTTTTCCCAGGTTGGCTGTATTTTGTCGAAAGTATCGTGGCCGCCATGCTATGGCCGTTGTTGACTTGGATACTGCTCGCACCTCAACGTCGTGCTATTCACCGTGATGACAATCGTCCACTCTAACTGGCACGAGCGTGTCGCCTTCTGTAGCGCTATTGCAATGCATGCCTGCATGGATACGTATAAAGCCGCATGACTGAATTAAAAAATGCCGAGCAAGAAGTTCATCTTTTCCGTCGCCGACTATCGGTGGCTGGCGTGGTCGTCTTCATTTTATTTTCCTGTCTATTGAGTCGTTTTATCTGGTTGCAGGTATACAAGCACAAAGATTACGTTGCGCAGGCAGAAGACAATCGTATTTCAGTGGTGCCGATTGTGCCTAATCGTGGTTTGATTCTGGATCGTAATGGCGTGGTGCTGGCGCGTAATTTTTCTGCTTATACATTAGAGATTACGCCGTCAAAAATTCAAGGTGATCTGGAGAAGGTGATTGATGATTTGGCTAAAATCGTTGACATCCAACCTAGGGATCGCAAGCGTTTCAAAAAATTACGCGAAGAGTCGCGCAATCTTGCCAGCACCCCAATTAGAGTTCGTCTGACGGATGAAGAGGTGGCACGTTTTACGTCGCGACGTTATCTGTTCCCCGGGGTTGATATTCAAGCACGTTTGTTCCGCCAATATCCATTGGGTGAAGTGGCGTCACATGTTATTGGCTATATCGGTCGCATCAATCAGCGCGAGGCCACTCGCATAGACGAAAGCGATGATGCTGCTAATTACAAGGGCACCGATCATATTGGCAAAGAGGGATTGGAAAGAAGTTACGAGAAAAAACTGCATGGTAAGACTGGCTACGAAGAGGTAGAAGTATCGGCGGGTGGCCGTCCAGTTCGCGTCTTGTCGCGCACGCCGGCAGTATCTGGCGATAATTTGATTTTATCGATTGATATCGAGTTGCAAAAAGTAGTGGAGCAGGCCTTTGGTGATAAACGTGGGGCGCTCATCGCGATAGAGCCGGATACCGGTGATGTGTTGGCCTACGTATCGATGCCTAACTTTGATCCTAATCTTTTTATCGAAGGTATCGATCAACAAAGTTGGGATGCGTTAAATAACTCACCTGATTTTCCATTGTTGAACCGCCCTTTATCGGGCACCTATCCTCCGGGCTCGACCTACAAACCGTTTATGGCTTTAGCGGCGTTGGAACTAAATAAACGCAAGGCCTCGGATGCTATCAATGATCAAGGATATTTTATTCTTGGCAACCATCGTTTTCGTGATGATAAGCCGGGTGGACACGGTGTGGTGGATATGTACAAGTCGATCGTCGAATCGTGTGATACCTATTATTACCAGTTGGCCAATGAGCTTGGTGTCGATGCAATACATGATTTTATGGTGCCGTTTGGTTTTGGTGAAAAAACCGGCATCGATTTAGTGTACGAGAGCAGCGGCGTGTTGCCATCGACCGCATGGAAGCGTAAAGCATACAGAACGCCTGAGCAAAAGCGATGGTATGCCGGTGAAACAATTTCGATTGGCATCGGCCAAGGTTATAACTCCTTTACACCGTTGCAATTAGCGCATGCAGTGGCCACATTGGCAAACAATGGCGTCGTGATGAAACCGCATCTGGTAAAAATCATCGAAGACGCGAGTACGCATACTCATACGCTTACAGTACCAAAGGAAAGTTATCGGATTCCATTGAAGCAGGAAAATATCGATATCATCAAAAATGCAATGATTGGTGTCACGAAAGAAGGCACCGGAGCACGCGCATTCGCCAACGCGGCGTATGTGTCAGGTGGTAAAACGGGAACGGCGCAGGTAATCGCTATTAAGAAAAACGAAAAATACGATCCAAGCAAAATGCATGATCGTCATCTTGATCATGCTCTATATACCGCTTTTGCGCCGGCGGATCATCCGCGGATTGCGCTGGCAGTAATCGTGGAAAATGGCGGATTTGGCTCGGTATCGGCGGCGCCGATTGCACGTAAGGCGCTCGACTATTATCTGTTGGGCAAGCGCCCTGAGGCACCCCCGCAGAAGTCCGTTAAAGCTAAACCGGAAGAAAAAATTGCAGACTAAATCGCAGAGTCAATCGCCGTTTATGTCGCCACCTACGAAGTCACATGTCGGTGACGCAGCCCGGATTACTTGCGCCTATGAATAAGCGTCCGTTGAGCCAAGTGGTGCGCCCTTATGTCGCGGTCTTCGATGGCCCATTGATGTTGATCGTTTGCCTGATTTTGATTGCCGGCTCGATCACGCTCTATTCAGCAGGCATTGATTTCCCGGGACGCTTTGAAGACCACGTGCGTAACGTGATGATTGCACTTGTCGTGATGTGGCTGGCCGCTTTGATTCCACCGCAGACGTTGATGCGTTTTGCAGTACCAATCTACGTGATAGGCATAGTGCTGTTGCTGGGAGTAGCTGAATTTGGTTTGATTAGAAACGGCGCGCGACGCTGGCTTCACGTAGGGGTAATTATTCAGCCTTCCGAGCTAATGAAGATCGCGATGCCTTTGATGCTGGCCTGGTTTTTCCAAAAACGTGAAGGCGTGACGCGTTGGCACGAGTTTGTGGTGGCGGGGATATTGTTGATGGTGCCGGTTGCTTTGATCATGCGACAACCGGATCTGGGCACTTCTTTGCTGGTCATGGCAGCAGGATTTTATGTGATCTTTTTTGCTGGCTTGTCGTGGAAAGTAATTGCTGGAGGCATCGTGGCAGGTCTCGCGAGTTTGCCCGTGGCCTGGTCGATGTTGCATGATTATCAGCGCGAACGCGTAATGACGTTGATCGATCCGACTACTGATCCGCTGGGAAAAGGCTTCCATATCATTCAGTCGACGATTGCGATTGGTTCTGGTGGCATCAACGGCAAGGGTTGGTTGCATGGCACACAGGCGCATTTGGAATTTATTCCTGAACGTACTACCGATTTTATTTTTGCGGTTTTTTCAGAAGAGTTTGGCTTGATTGGCAATTGCATATTGCTGACGCTGTACTTGTTATTGATCGGCCGTGGCATGATGATCGCTGCAAATGCACCAACATTATTTGCGCGACTGTTAGCTGGATCGATCACCCTGATTTTCTTTACGTATGCGTTCGTTAACATGGGCATGGTGAGCGGCATATTGCCAGTTGTTGGCGTGCCGTTGCCTCTTTTCAGTTATGGTGGAACGGCTTTCATGACCTTGGGTGTGGGTGCGGGCATACTGATGAGTATTCAGCGGCATAGAAAATTAATGCAAAGCTGAGAGCTTGCATGAGGATTCAATCACGATGCGTGACGTGCGGACAAAGCGGCGTTATTTTTTACAGGAGTGACAATGGTTTTAAGTCCTGCCATCAGATTTCGGTGTTTGGCGCTATCTTTTTTGTTGATACTGGCCGGTTGTAGCAGTACACCACTGAGATCCTCCAAGGTTTCTGATGAGAGTAGTGGCGCCTATCCCGCTTTGCCTCCTGCCGGCTCAGGTCGTGGTGGCTATTACATGGATGATGGCCCTGGGGATGTAACGCCAGCCGGTTTGGAAAAGGTGCCGGATGCTGAGCCCAAGGTGGAGCCTTATTCGCGTTACGGCAATAAGCCTTATGTGGTTTTTGGCAAACGTTATGTCCCGATCACCGATGACCGGCCGTTTAGCCAAGAAGGTTATGGCAGCTGGTACGGCAAAAAATTCCAAGGTCAGAAAACATCTTCCGGCGAGTTGTACGACATGTACAAAATGACTGCCGCGCATCCCACGCTGCCATTACCTTCCTATGCGCGCGTAACAAATCTGTCAAATGGTAACCAAGTGATCGTACGGGTTAATGATCGCGGTCCTTTCCACTCTAGCCGCGTCATCGATTTATCTTATACCGCAGCATTGAAATTAGGCTACATAGGAAAAGGCAGCGCCAAACTAAAGGTAGAGCGCTTACTGCCGGCTGATATAGAAGAGATCAATGCGAGTAGTGCGCAGCGCGGACAATCCTCTGATGAAAGTCAGACACATACCTTTGCGGTTAGTACGGTGAGCATGCAATCAGATACAAGGGACGTTTCACCAGAGATGTCGCAATCTACATCGGCGACGGCACCTCGGTTGGCGGCGCAACCGGCGATTGTGTCTAGCCATTTGGCTCCGCCGACAGCGACACAATCAACCGCACAAGCAACGCCGCCAGTTACACCGCAGGGGATAACAAATCCATCGGCTGTTAGTAGAGGAATGGTGGCCACTGCAGGTTTTTATCTACAGTTTGGCGCGTATTCGCAATTGAATAACGCAGAAGCTGCTCGCAGCACGTTGTCACAAAATATAGGTGCAACACTGCCCGCATTGACAGTGGAATCATCGAATAGCTTATATAAGGTTTTCAGCGGCCCGTTTAGTAGTCGCGAAGAAGCCATGTCTGCCGCCATGCGTGCGCAGCAGGACGGCATAGTAAAACCGGTAATCGTGCAGCGATAACGTCCTCAAGGAGTGTCGTCGTCATTTGCATTTTTCATCTGTAACGCAAGCTCGTACAGTGCGTTTTTCTTTTGTCCGGTAATTTGCGCGGCAATGGTAGCGGCTTGTTTGACTGAGCATTCTTGCATCAGAATTTTTAGAATACGAAGCGCCTCTTGCGTATCACTATTGACTGCGATAGCAGCACCTTCGAGCACGATCACATATTCACCTTTTTGCCGGTTTTGATCCGCGCCGATCCACGCGACTGCTTCCGATAACGGACAACGATGGATCTCTTCAAATAATTTACTCAGTTCTCGTGCAAAGATGATCTGACGCGCGGGATCGAAACTGGCCGCAAGGGCCGCGACAGTTTCGCTAATACGATGCGGTGCTTCGTAGAAAATGATGGCTGCCGTGAGACCTTGCAGCTTGGATAATGCAGTATCACGCTGTCTTGCCTTGGCGGGTAAAAAGCCAAAAAAATGGAATTGCTCGTCGAGCAAGCCGCTCGCAGAAAGGGCAGCAATGGCGGCGGAAGCACCAGGCAATGGGATAATACGTAGGCCTGCCTTACGCACAGCATCGACGATGCGTGCGCCAGGGTCGGAGACCGCTGGTGTACCGGCATCGGAAACGAGTGCAATACGTTCGCCAGCTTGCAAACGATGAATTAATTTTTCCGCAACCTCGCGTTCATTGTGCTGGTGTGCTGCAATCAGATTCTTTGATAGGCCATAGCGCGATAGCAGATGGCCAGTGTTACGCGTATCCTCACAGGCGACCGCATCGACAATGGATAAAGTGTGCAAAGCGCGCAACGATATGTCACCTGCATTTCCGATCGGCGTGGCCACCACATATAATGTCGCCTCAGGATAAGTTTGTTGGGCAATATCATGCAGAATCGGCAATATCGTTGATGTGCTGTCGGTAGTTTGAGTCATTGGAGAATCAGATGTTGGGAAATATTGCGAGAATGCTCGTGTTGGCAAGCGCGATCAGTGGATTGTGCGCGTCTGCGCTGGCAAATACAACTGCATCAAGCGCAGTAAATGCGGTGACCGACGAGACGATGGTAGCGCCAGCACAATGGCCAACTTTTCCGCAACTGGCGCAATCTGATTTGTCATTGCCGATATTGACGCCGCCTGAGTTGGGTGGCACGCCGTTCGTCGGCGTTGTGACATCCCCATTGTTGGAGTCGCCGCCGGTAAAAATAGCGTTGTTATTACCAACACGTTCAACATCATTGGCACGTGTTTCGGATGCAGTACGTGCTGGTTTTATGGCGGCCTATCAAAAAGATCCGGGTAACGTCAGCGTCCATTTGGTTGAAACAGGTGATGCGCCTAAGGATGTACTGGCCGGCTACCGTGATGCCGTTGCTGCCAACGATCTGGTGGTCGGGCCGCTCACTCGCAGTGGCGCAACTGCGATTGTGCAGGACCGCGCAGTTAGTAAACCTACGATCTTGTTGACGCAATTAAATAATACCGACAGCACAGGTATTGTGACGCCATCGAACATGTTGGTGATGGGGTTGTCGATTGAGGATGAGGCGCGCCAGGTTGCTGATTGGGCAGCGCAAAGCGGAGCGGCAAAAAGCGCATTTGTGATTTCGACCAGTGCATCTTGGCAGATGCGCGCGGCTAGAGCTTTTGCAATCGAGTGGAGACACGTAGGGCAGACCGCGGAATTGATGCAAATTAACATGGAAGGTGGTTATCTCGATGCCAACGCGCTGCTGCAATTGCGCACGCGTTTGCAAACCGACCGTCCACAGTTGATTTTTGTGGCGCTGGATGCCGTACAGGCGATTCAGTTACGCGCCGCGATTGGCAAGGAAATGCCGATGTATGGGACCTCCCAATTAAATCCCTTAACGATGAACGAATGGGCAACGGCAACACCCCTCACTGATATGGAGGGCGTGCGTTTGGTCGACATGCCATGGCAGCTACAGGTGGATCATGCCGCTGTAATGGCGTATCCGCAATATCTGCAGATTTCGGGTGAAAATCGTAGCCCGGATGTGGAACGTTTATACGCGCTTGGCATTGATGCCTATCGTGTGGCTCGCAATATCGCTTTGCAAAAGGACGATTTTCAACTCGATGGTGTGACGGGAAAACTGACGGTTCGGTTTGGTCATGGCCCCTCGTATTTTGATCGCGTTGCGCAACCGGCAGTGTATGTAAATGGTGTTGTACAACCTTTGCAAGCGCCATAAGTTGTGCGTCTGCCCACGGCCAAACAGCGAGTCGGGCAGCAGGGCGAGGATGATGCGTTGATCTATTTGCAGCAACGGGGTTTGCAATTGATTGAACGTAATTTCCGCTGCAAAGGTGGTGAAATTGATTTGCTGATGCAGGATAAAAAAACGCTCGTGTTTGTAGAAGTCCGAAAACGTGGGCGCAGTCAGTACGGTGGCGCGGCAGCGAGTGTAACAACAGCCAAGCAACAACGCCTCATCATTGCGGCACAGTATTATTTACAGCGCTATACGATGCCGCCGCCCTGCCGGTTTGATGTCATTGCGATTGATGATGGCGCAATATCCTGGCTCAAGAATGCAATCGATAGCTGAGCGCTTATCGTTAAATGATTACAAGCTGCCGTCTTGGTATTGGCGTCGCTGCACTATAATCATTCTCCATGATGAATCAACGCATACTTAGTCACTTCCAAGAAAGTGCAGAATTAAAAATTCAAGCGGCTGCAGAATTGGTCTATCCGATTGAGCAGGCGGTGGAACTATTGTTTGCCACTTTGTCTAATGGCAACAAGATTCTTGCCTGTGGGAATGGTGGCTCGGCCGCTGATTGCCAGCATTTTTCGGCGCAATTGGTAGGGCGGTTTGAACGTGAACGTTTGCCGCTGCCAGTGATGGCACTGACCACTGACACCTCTATTTTGACGGCGATCAGTAATGATTTCAGTTATCAAGAAATTTTCAGCAAGCAGGTACAGGCTTTTGGTCAACCGGATGACGTATTGTTAGCATTATCAACTTCAGGCAATTCTGCAAATGTCATCGCTGCGGTTGAAGCCGCGCTGGAGCGGGACATGCGAGTCGTTGTTTTGACCGGCAAAGGTGGTGGCGCGTTGGCCAAGCTGGTGACCGATGCTGATGTCCATATTTGTGTGCCGCATGATAGACCGGCGCGCATCAAAGAAGTCCATTTATTAATATTACATTGTTTGTGCGACGGCATTGACGTTGCACTTTTTGGAGGTGATGAGCATGATTGAAATCAAACGCGGCAAGTTAAAACGCACGTTGGCAACTGCTGTGTTGTGTGGTGCTACCGCACTGTCATTGCAGGGTTGCTTCACCCTTGCAGTGGGTGGTGCGGTAGTTGGCACCATGGCGGCAACCGATCGCCGAACATTAGGTGCGCAAACAGAAGATAAGGCCATCGCGGTCAAGGGCGAAATTCAAATATCGAAAATCGTTGGTGACTACGGTCATGTCAATATCGCCAGCTTTAATCGCAAAGTACTGTTGACAGGTGAAGTACGCGATGAGGAAATGAAAGCCAATGTTGCGCGTGAAGCAGCGGCGATCGAAGGCGTTGAGTCAGTAATTAATGAGCTGGCGATTCTTGGTCCATCAAGCTTTACTGCGCGCTCCAACGACACCTTGATTACCGGCAAGGTTAAAGCATCGTTTGTCGATGAAAAGCACTTGGCGGTCAATTCCATCAAGGTCGTAACGGAACGCAGTGTTGTGTATTTGATGGGGCGCGTGACACAAAACGAAGGCATATTAGCAGCACAAATTGCCAGCGGTGTCAGCGGTGTGCAAAAAGTAGTTAAAGTGTTTGAGTACATCAGCGAAGAGGAATATCGGCAGCTGATAACAACATCAGACAGCAAGAAAAATTCGCCGCAAGGTGCGCAATAGTATCGACATGACGGCGCACAATAAAACGCGCAATAAAATATGCAAGGAATCAAGCAACTAGTAGTTTGTCGATAGCATGGGCGATTAGCTAATTTGGTTGAATTGGGAAGAGTTCCTGCATATGGCATTGGTGGCTAGCCAGTCGTTTTAGAAAAAACCGTACGCACAAGCGTGCGGTTTTTGTTTTTTGCAGGTCTGTACTTTTAGATATTTAGACGTGCATCTGATATCTCTGGGGCCGCGCCATTTCCTTCTGTGCACAAGCTGCCGAAGCTGGGCGCAGCAAGATCGTTTAATATGAGCGTCAGTTATCCCTATAACCCGAGAGCGATCATGCATATAGCACCATCTTCTTCCAAGCGCGGATTTTCCCGTATTGCGGTCTTACTCGTGTTGGTCATTGCGATTGTGGGGGTGGCGGTTTATTTTTCTTTGAAGCGCGATGCGATTCCAGATGTCACTTTCATCGACTTGCAGGGACAACAAATCACGACGCAGGATCTGCAAGGCAAGGTGGTGATGGTCAATTTTTGGGCAACGTCGTGCACGACCTGCGTGAAGGAAATGCCGGAGTTGGTCGATACTTATACCAAGTACCATAAACAGGGTTTGGAATTTATCGCAGTTGCCATGGCTTATGATCCGCCGAATTATGTATTGAATTTTGTCGAGACGCGTAAATTGCCCTTTATCGTGTCATTGGATACGCAAGGAAAACTGGCACAGGCATTTGGGAATGTGCAACTGACGCCAACCACTTTCGTTATCAACAAGGAGGGCGAAATACTCAAGGTGTATGTTGGCGAGCCGGACTTTGCGGCCTTGCATCAACTCTTGGAAAAGGCGCTCGCTGCTTAAGTTTAGAAAATTCAGCCGCGCTTTTTGCCGCCGCTAACCCGTTCTATCTCAGCAAGATCGCGCCAACTTTGTATCTGCTCAAAGTCGGCTGCCTCCAGCAGATTGCGCACCGCTTGCGCTTGATCATACCCATGCTCCATCAGTAGATAACCATTAGGCGACAGATAGTGCGCAGCATGCGCGCTCAATGTGCGTAGCGCCGACAAGCCGTCTGCATGATCGGTTAATGCATCGGTAGGTTCAAAGCGTAAATCACCTTCGGTCAGATGGTGATCGCCCGCGACGATGTAGGGTGGGTTAGACACGATCACGTCGTAGCGCGCCGCCCGATCTAAAGCAGCAAACCAGTCGCTGCAAATAAAGGTGGCGGGAATTCGATGATGATCGGCGTTTGCTTGTGCAATTTGCAATGCCTCTGCACTGACATCCAACGCTGTGACACTTACGTCCGGACGCTGGTGCGCAACAGCAAGAGCGATTGCGCCGGAGCCGGTGCCCATATCCAGTAAGTGACCAGCAGGAGGTAAATTTTGAATTGCCAGCTCAACGAGTAATTCAGTTTCGGGTCGCGGAATTAATACCGCAGGACTGACCTTGAGTGACAACCCATAGAACTCTCGCTGTCCGCTCAAATAGGCAATCGGCTCACCGAGTAGGCGACGCTCGAACAAGGTCTGGATCTGCAGTATTTCTGCATCGCGTAACACTTGTTCTGATTGCGTGATCAACTGTATGCGTGACATGCCAGTGACGTGGCCGATCAAAATACGGGCTTCCAGTTGTGGGATTGGCGAGGCCCGCAAAATGCTCGCGATCGTATGCGTGCCATTTAGAGAGTGCATGTGGTGTTTTATTTCGCGTAGTTATTTTTTGCTCGCGTGCGCTGCAAAGCGCTATGCAGTAGCGCGACACCCAGCACCACAAACCAGATTAGCGACCATTGCGGGATCGAGAGTCCGAGTATCGGTGGATAGGGCGTCGCACACAAACCATCTGCCTTGAATAGAAAAGGCAGTAAATCTGCGCTCGGAAATTTATTCAACGCAGTTTCCAAGGGGTCGATGCCGCATGAGATATTTGGATGCGCTTTGATATAAATATGCCAGCCAGCGACACCCGCACCCGCTAACGCGACTAAGCCAGCTAAGCCTGCACTCACCTTATGCATGGTCCGTGGTAGACCGAGCGCGATGATGCAAATCAAGGCGACGACAAAAAACGCATAGCGTTGAATCACACACAATGGGCATGGCTGCATATGTTCTACATATTGCAGGTACAAAGCAAATGTAAGCAATGATAGCGAGACGAAAGTGACCGCGAGTAAAACAGGTTTGGTGGGTTTCATAGCTGTTCTCGAAAAGGAATGCGCAGTATGACTGCGGACCGTCGTGATAGTTTCCAGGGCTTGTTTCTACTACTTGCTTCTATGTGGCGCTTAGTGCGTGTTAGTACATACTCAGTCATCGTTTAATAGCACCTAATTAAAGATTACTCGGCATCCCCCAACGCAGCCAGCAAGTCTGCCTGATGCTCCGCTGCCAATGCATTGCATAGCTCAGTCAAATCACCATCCATGATGAAATCAAGCTTATATAAAGTCAGATTGATTCTGTGGTCGGTCATTCGACCCTGCGGGAAATTATACGTGCGTATACGCTCACTGCGATCTCCTGAGCCGATCAGTGATTTGCGGGTCGCGGCTTCTTTTGATTGTTGCTCGGCTAATTGACCATCCTTGATGCGTGCCGCCAGCACCTTCATCGCTGAGGCCTTATTCTTGTGCTGGCTGCGATCATCCTGGCATTCGACCACCATGCCGGTGGGAAGATGGGTGATGCGTACTGCCGAATCGGTTTTGTTGATGTGCTGCCCGCCAGCACCCGAGGCGCGGTAGGTGTCGATACGCAGATCTGCTAGGTTGATGTTGACGTCTTCTAGTTCATCCGCTTCTGGCATGATCGCAACCGTGCAGGCCGAGGTATGGATACGGCCTTGCGTTTCGGTGGCTGGCACACGTTGGACGCGATGACCGCCCGATTCAAATTTTAATTTGGAGTAAGCGCCATTGCCGATGATGCGAACGATTACTTCTTTGTAACCGCCGATTTCAGATGCAGATTCAGAAACCGTTTCGACCTGCCAGCGATTACGTTCGGCAAAACGCATATACATACGCAGCAGATCGCCGGCAAACAGCGCTGATTCGTCGCCTCCGGTGCCGGCACGAATTTCGAGAAAGATGTTACGGTCATCATTGGGATCTTTGGGCAGCAGCATTTTCTGCAAGTCTGCTTCCAGTGCGCTCATGCGGGCTTTCGCATGGGCGATTTCTTCTTGCGCAAACTCCTTCATATCAGGATCGGACAGCATCTCTTCTGCCGCAGCAATATCGTTGCCGGCTTGCGTGTATTCACCGTACAGCGCAACTAATGGGCCAAGCTCCGCATGTTCGCGTGTCATTTTGCGATAGTTGTCCATATTCGATGTGACGCCTTCCTGCATCAGCAACACATCAAGTTCGGTCAGGCGTTCAGTTAACTGATCGAGTTTTGTGAGCATCGATGGTTTCATTTTTTCCTTGTTTGGCGCAGTAAACGTGCTTTGATCATCAGGGCGACGATTAATCGTGATGACGGTGCCGCCTTTTGCGATGCGATTTTCAATGATTTTGCGGAAATGTGACGGTGATTTTATGAAGTGTCACGGTCGTTTCGCTCTGATTGCGTGTACTTATGAGCTGAGGTTAGCGTCGCTAACGCTTGTGGCGGAATAACTGTGGCAATAGCGCGGCGAGACGTTCACGTTCTTCGCCTTGCGCATGATTTAAAGCTTGTTGCGAACCGTGCAAAAATTTAGCAGTTAACCCTTTGGACAGGGCGTCCAATACGGTATCGATATCTTCACCCTTTGCCAGCAAGCGACGGGCGCGATCCAATTCCATTGTGCGCATCAATTCCCCCGCTTCATGCAAGTCTTGAATAATCGGTACCATCGCACGTGCATCGACCCAATGCATGAATAATTGCACGCGATTTTCGATAATGGCTTCGGCTTGCGCGACCGCTGCCTGACGATTCTCCATACCGGATTGCACGAAGCTTCCGAGATCGTCTACCGTATAAAGAAAGACATCATTCAGTCGGCCAATTTCTTCTTCAATGTCGCGCGGTACTGCCAGATCGACCATGAACATTGGTTTGTGGCGGCGCGCCTTGATGGCGCGCTCGACCATGCCCAGCCCGATGATCGGTAGTGAAGATGCGGTGGACGACACCACAATATCAAACTGCGCCAGCATGTCCGGCAGCTCTGCCAAGCGAATCGCGCGACCGTTAAAGCGATGCGCAATGGACTCGCCGCGGTCGAGGGTGCGGTTAGCAATGGTAAGCGATTGCGGATTTTGTGCGGCAAAGTGGGTGGCGCATAACTCAATCATTTCGCCGGCACCGATGAACAAAACATTTTGTTCGCTAATGGTGTCAAAAATACGTTGTGACAAGCGCACCGAAGCTGCTGCCATCGATACACTATGTGCGCCAATTTCCGTGGTGCTGCGCACCTCCTTGGCAACCGCAAAAGTGCGCTGAAACATTTGGTGCAAATAGGTACCCAGTCCGCCTGCTGCATCGGCCTGACGTACGGCATCTTTCATTTGTCCTAATATTTGCGGCTCGCCAAGCACCATTGAGTCAAGGCCGGAGGCGACACGAAACGCGTGACGCACCGCATTGTCGTGCGGCAGGGTGTACAGATGAGGGCGCAAATCGCTATAAGACAGCCTGTGATAATCGGCCAGAAAATGTGCCGCTGCATCGATTGCCGTATCAACGCCGCCGCTCAAATGGCTGGCAGCATACAATTCGGTACGATTGCAGGTCGATAAAATCGCGGCTTCATCGGCGTGAGGCGTTGTTTCACTACGGCCAAACCAAGTGCGTGCAGACACCACCGCCTGACCGAGTTGGTCGGCAGGAAAGGCGACCTTTTCACGCAAAGAAATGGGTGCGGTCGTATGGTTAAGGCCAACGGCGAGAAGTTGCATTGATGGCGCGGATATTCGGCTATGTGACAGATGGCTATTATAGCCCGTTGTCAACCAACTTTAGCGGTGTGGTTGGTGGGTGTGGCGAAGGCGCTGTACCAGTTTTACCTATGATGCAGCTTGGGAGGACGGTGATGAGCAAGGTAATGTCACAGTAAAAATTGTGCCTTCGCCTAGTTTGCTGCTAAAACTGATGTTGCCTTGATGTCTTTCAATCACCGTTTTTACAAATACGAGACCTAATCCCACGCCATCGTGGCGTGCTTGATTGGGTACATCGACGCGCTGAAACCGCTGAAATAACTTAGCCTGATCAGCGTCCGCAATGCCGTAACCATGATCGCGAATGCTGCAAACGATTTGTGCCAGCGCTGGGTCGCGAGGCGGGTTATTTTGCAAGGGTGCCTGTAAGTGTAGTGAGCACAAGATGCTGCGCCCTTCTGGGCTGTAGTTGATTGCGTTTGAAATTAAATTGGCCAACGCGCGTGTCATTAGCGTGCGATCAACGGTCACATGGTAATCATCTTCCGCAATATCGACTGAGAGCGTAATATTTTTGTTTTTTGCAAGTGACCACATTTCATCGCTTGCATCAAATAGCAGGTCTTGAAAGTCCGTTTCTTCCAGTCGATATTCATGCGATTCGGCACGGGCTAATTGCACAAAATTATCGGCCAGTCCCAGCGTTTTGCGTGATGCTTTTTCGATGCGAGTGAAAAATTCCTGCTGCGGCAACGCCGAGGAGGCTTCGCTTTGTAATTCTAGTAATGCCAGGATGGATGCTTGCGGCGCCCGCATATCATGCGATAAAAAACGTAAGGTTTCATCGCGACTACGCTCGGCTGCGCGCAAAGTAGAAATATTAAGAATGCTGATAATCCAACCGGTTAAACGTGTGCTGGCAGATAAACAGGCCGCACTTTTAACTAATAGATCACGTCCGTGTTGATCCTGTACCGAGACCCCCGCATGTAAGTTACGCATGCGAGCCATATTCATTAAATCGGGCCAGGTAAACGACAGATTGACGGCTTGGTCAATCGGTTGTGCCTTGTCAACGCTGAGGTGGTTCAGCAGATCAAGAACGGAGAGGCCGTGTATGTCGGTAACGCCTAGCGAGCGGTAATAAGTATGTGCCTGTTTGTTAGCGAACAGTATGCAGCCATCGGTATTAGCGAGCAGCGTCGCATCGGGTAGATTATCCAGATTATCGGAAACAAACTGCCGCAGATCTCGTACGCGATGCGCGGCATTTTGCATCGCTGAAATTCGTTGTTCGAGTACATCTGCTATTTCACTACTATCTTTCGTCTGTGGTTCTTCCGGCAGTAAATGTGGCTCTTTATCAAGGCGGATAAACTCTTGCCCCAAGTAGGTAATTGCGGCTTCTAGGCGCCGCCAGCTCCACAGCGGATATGAAATAACCAACATAATGAGAGCCGCCGATGGTGCGATCCACACTCCATGATGCAGCGCAAAATAACTGCCGGTAATCACCAGCAGTGCCCAAGCGATCATCGCCAGCAACCCGGCTCGAGGTGACAGCAGCAGATAGCCAAGCATGGCGAATAACACGGGTATGACTGTCAGAATTGCGGTTAGCCATGGGGGTGAAATATAAATGCTTTTACCATCCAGCAAGCTGGATAAAATCTGCGCATTGATTTCGATGCCGGGCATCGCACCTGAAGAACTGGAAATCGCTGTGGGATAGGCATCGGCCATGCCGAGTGCGGTCGCACCGATCAATACATATTTATCGGTAAAAAAAGCGCTTGGCACTTCGCCGCGCAAAACCGATACATACGATATCGTCTTGAAATCTCCAATGCCGCCGCTGAACGGAATATGCAATTGTGAGGTCCGCTGCCATTGTTTGTTTGTAGCGATGCTTGATGGTCGATTTGAGCGTGACGGTTCGACGACTTGCCGTGCCGCTTTACCGGCTTGTAGCAGCGCTACAGAAAAATGTGGCCACCATTTATCACCCTGGCCTTCATACAAAAACGTGCTGCGCACCACGCCATCACTATCATGTTCCAAATTGATATGACCAAGTCCTTGCGCAGCTTGCGCTAATTTCGGGACGGGTGGGTTGGCGGTCAGGCCAAATCCGAGATTTGTCATCGTGATCGGTAAAACGGTATGGCCATTTTCGCGTATCGCTGTTGCTAATGCATCATCACCGCTGCTGCCAGCTTGCGGGCGCTCTGCTTCTGACAGAATGACATCAAGGCCGATCGCACGAGGCTTGGCTTTATTCAATTCGTTGATCAGGTCTGCGTGTAGCTTACGCGGCCACGGCCATCGTCCTAATTGAGACAGGCTGTAATCGTCGATGGCAATAATGATGATGTCATCATGTACTGCTTGATTGTTGGTGGACAAGAAGAGATCGTAACGTGACTGATCCAGTCGCCCCAAGCCGTTTTGCCAGCCGAGTATGGCAACCAGAAACAATAAGCCTCCGAACAGCACCAGCCATTCGCGCAAACTCAGTTGTCGCAGTAGTGGAGAAAGCCAGCGGGCCTTCAAACGTTGGAAAGACAAGACGCTATCGCATTACGTTGCGCAAGGTTTTTTTCGGTCGCTGTGGATGCCCTTCGTTGATGATCCATTGGTCGGTCACAAGTAGAGCCTGCGCGAAAGAAAAAGGCGTCGTACTACCATCAGGGTTAATGCTTTGTACGCGCGCAAAGTAGGTGCCAAAATCGGGGCGAGGGAAGTGAACCTCATTACCTTCAACTTCGCTGGTGTAGAGCAACCAGCTAAATTCAAGATCGCGTGCTACTTGGACTTTGTAGCGCTGCTTATTCTCTCCGGGCCAACGCAATACTAATTCATGCCGCTCGCTTTGCATCACCGATGGCGATGCCTGCTTTGGTGCGATGATCCCTTCTTTGATGGTCACTGCCATGATGCGAGGCAAACCTTCTAGTCCATGTTTGTCGATTGCCGACAGCCGCAAGTAGTAATTGCCAGGCGCAATATTGTCGATTTGGATGCCGTCCGCAGAACCGTACTGCTCTGCCAGCAATGGTAGTAACTGTGGATTGTCTGCGATTTGCAAGTGATAGGCATGTGCGCCGACCATAGTTTGCAGGCTGAAGTGTGCGGTACCATCGTCGGTGGAGGGAACTGATTTCAATTCAGGTGCTGCTAACAGATCAATCGCTGGGCCAACTATGTTGTTGGTGATGATATTGCCCTTTGCTAAGCCCAGTATGCGTACATTGGTTGACGTCGGCAGCCCAACCGCAACGCTACCTTCTAGCACTTCGGTCATAACTTTTTTATCTTGTAGGCCAACGCGAAAATAAGTACCACGGACACCTGCCACTGAGCGTGGCGTACTTACCTCAAATTGTCCTTTGTTGGTATTCAATGGCGAGACACGTGAAACCACTTTGCCCTGCAATAGTCTGATTTCCGTACGTGGACTGCCGGTGTAAAGTGTCTTGCGCAACCTGGCTAACTCTACGCTGCTGTTGGATGGCAATGAAATTCTTGATGCATCGGACAATTGTAAGGTCAGGAAACTATTGGCGGCAGTGCTGATTTTTGAACCCTCATTCAGCTTGCCGCCAACAGTCAGTGTGATGGATGTGCCATTGATATTGGTAGCGACGACATTGCCGGTACGCGCAATGATGGTTGCACTTGCAGGTTCATCGGCTAATAAATTAGCGGGGATGAGGATGCCGGTACCAATGGGGATATTGCTGTCTTTGCCGATATTGTTGATTTTTCCCAGTGCGACCCAATTAGATCGGCTGGTGGTTAGTTCGCGCGCAATCGCAATCAGCGTGTCGCCAGGCTGGGTAGTATAGACAATGCCGGACGGATTGATGGTGATATTGCCGGAACTGTTCTGCGCGAAAGCCGGTGCGGTGATCAAGCAGGTGATCACCAAGCCCAGAAAAAAAAGTAAGTGTCGAAGGGTGCTATGCATGCGTGTCGGCATCCTTGCAAGGTGTGCGCTTCGTTTAGCTGGCTATTTGCTCCAGACGATAGCCATAGCTATAAACCGGCGCCAGTCGGAATCCATGTTCCGGCCTTAATTGTAACTTGCTCCGCACGCGCGAAACATGGGTATCCATCGTACGTGACGGAATTTCCACATCGCGCGCCCAGACCGCTTCCAGAATATAGGCGCGTGACAAAGGGCGTCCCAGATTGCGGAAGAATAGCAGAGCCAGATCAAACTCTTTTTGCGTGACCTCGATGGTAGCGCCGCCCATGGTTAAACGGCCAGTGCGCGCCTCAAATACAAAATCGCCAAACTGGATTTGTTCGATCGGATTTTGACTAGGATAAGCGCGACGCAGCAAGGCTTGTACGCGTGCCAGCAATTCGCCACGACGGATGGGTTTGATCATGTAATCGTCGGCACCCGCAGCGAGGCCAGCGACGATATCATCTTCACCGGAACGACTGGTCATAAACAGGACTGGCAGATTAGGCGGCAGTTTTTCGCGCGCCCAACGCAACACATCTGCGCCGCTAAGATCAGGAACCTGCCAATCAATGACCAGCATGTCGAAGCTTTCGCGACGCAATTGATTGAGTAATTCTTTTCCGCTTTGAAACGGATAGCAAAAATGTCCAGCCGCGCCGAGTACTTGACAGACTAAGTCTGTCTGGCTGCGGTCATCATCAAGTACGGCAATTCTCATAGTGGCAACGTTTCAAGGCGGGTGATATCTCGTTGCTCTAATTTAACAAAGTATTCCTGCTGTGAGTCTCTGCGCACCCTAATGTGACAATATTTCACAAATTCAGAAGGGAATAGACATACTTTATTGTTTTTTTGCATCATGTCGGTGAATTTCCTACGACATCTAGACGATATTTTACCTATTCACCACACAACTTCCGGCTTTTTGTTGGGATTGGCAGCTAGCATCAGCTGATTGCGATACTGATGAGCGTTAGGTGATTTTGATGTTGGAAATCAAGTTGCTTCAAAATGAGGGGAATGAAAAGCAAAAAAGCCCAACCGAAGTTGAGCTTTTTTACTGTTTTTCTCTTGGTGGCCCGGGGCGGAATCGAACCACCGACACAAGGATTTTCAATCCTCTGCTCTACCGACTGAGCTACCAGGCCAAGGCGGGCAAGTATAGCAAACCTGAAGGAATATGCAAGCACGTAATGCAAAAAGATTGCAGCGCGCCCGCTATAATAACGATTCACTTGAGCTTGCCACATTGATGTTCAAACAAAATTTCACGGGTTTGGTTTATGCAACTACAAACTGATATTTGCATTATCGGCGATGGCGCGATTGGTAAAACCGCCGCATTGGGTTTTGCGCAAGCGGGTTTAAAGGTGACGTTGTTAAGCCCTGCTGCAATCACGCAAACACCATCCGTCGCGCATCCTGAAGAGTGGGATGTACGCGTCTACGCAGTCAATCATGTGGCGCGTACCTTATTGTCGTCGCTCAAGGTATGGGATGCACTGGACGCCGCTCGGGTGCAGGCAATTGATGCGATGGAAGTGGCTGGTGATGGTGATCAGCGTGCGGGCTCGCTAGCATTTGATGCCTATGGCGCACGCGTTGATGCGTTGGCTTGGATCGTTGAAGATCGTAATTTAAATCAGGCGCTAGATACGGCGTTAAAGTTTTCTACCAATATTCAACGCGTGCAAGGTCGCGCGAGCACTTTGCAAATTGATGATCAACACGCCAATGTGCAACTCGAAAATGGCGACACCCTTTCTGCGGCGTTATTAGTTGGCGCTGATGGGGGGGCATCGTGGGTGCGCTCGCAGTGCAATATCGATCTGGATTATCGCTCTTATGGTCAGCGCGCGATTGTCGCTAATTTTTCTTGCGCCATACCGCATCGCGGTACCGCGTATCAATGGTTTTCTGCGGAGCAGGGCGTGATCGCATTATTGCCTTTGGCTGGACAGCGGGTATCGCTGGTATGGTCGGCCCCAGAAAAGTTGGCACAGACCTTGTTGCAAGAATCGGTATTCGAACTCGCTGCACGGCTGGCAGAATTTGCGCAGCCAGAACTTGGCTCATTAACGCCATTGCAACCAGAAACTATGCGCGCCTTTCCGCTTGCATTGATGCGCCCACATGCGATCACCGCCTCCCGCGTGGCGCTGATTGGTGATGCCGCGCATGTGATTCACCCGCTGGCCGGGCATGGGATGAACCTAGGTTTCGCTGATATTAATGCGTTACTCGCAGCGGTTAATGCGCGTGAATCCCATCGTGATTGCGGTGATGCACGGGTACTGGCGCGTTATGCGCGTAGTCGCAGAGAAGATAATTTGATGATGCAAATCACAACCGATGGCTTGGCGCGTTTGTTTGAGTCTGATTTTGAGCCTGTACGCATAGTCCGCAATTTGGGATTGAACTTGGTGAACAGATTGCCTGTCCTAAAGCGGCGTCTGATCGGCCATGCATTGGGCAAAAGTAGATAGTTGCCACTCCATTGCAGCTAAATATTTATGGCGGTGAGGGTTTGTATGGTTCTTTGCCTTTACGTCATCGTATTTGTAACGCTACTGAATCGTCACTAGTCATTTATTCATAGAAACGGAATACTCATGAAATTAATCAAGTGTGCTTTGATCGCAATGCTGGGAATGATGTTTACCCATGCTTTTGCCGAAACTGCGCAAGAGAGTGCAGTCAGAAAAGCGGTAACGCCACGCTTGGGACCAGATGCCAAAGTGGTATCGGTAACCAAAACACCGTACTCAGGATTGTTTGAAATTGTGGTTAACGGCGATGTGATTTACACCGATGCCAAAGCGCAGTATTTGTTCGTCGGTCGTGTGGTGGATACCCAGACTTTTCAGGATTACACGAAGGCGCGACTGGACGAAGTCAATCAAGTTGCCTTCAGTGATTTACCTTTAAAGTCGGCGCTCAAGCGTGTCAAGGGAAATGGCAAACGAGTGATCGCGGTGTTTGAAGATCCGAACTGTGGTTATTGCAAACGCTTTAACCAAACCTTGCAAGATGTTGACAACATCACCGTCTATACCTTCATGTACAACATCTTGTCACCTGACTCGGTTGCTAAGGGCCGCGATATCTGGTGTTCTGCTGATCGTAGTCAGGCTTGGGAAGACTGGATGTTGCAAGGTAAGTTGCCTGCCACCGCCCCTGATAGTTGCAATACGCCGCATGAACAAGTGCTGGCGTTGGGGCGCAAGATGCGCGTGACGGGTACGCCGACTATTATTTTTGCGGACGGCTCACGTATTCCGGGAGCGGTAGATGCAAAGGGACTGGAAGCCAAATTGGCGACAGTCAAATAACAAGAGCGAGTCAACTATCGCTATTTAACGGCCACGTAGATTTTTAGAATCTACGTGGCCGTTTTTGTTGATGGCATGCATTAATAGCGTGACATGGTGACATTGTCGGTGACAGTACAAACTATGAAGCTGCAAATACCATCGGATACCGCTACACTAACGTTATTGTTTTTTCTCTAGATCGCATGAAACACGCTATTCATTACACCATCATTGCTAAAGATCTTGCGGCGCATTTATTTGCTGTCAGCGTGGTTGTCGATAAACCTGACCCAGACGGCCAAATTTTCCGATTGCCGGCATGGACACCAGGTAGTTACATGATGCGCGAGTTTGCAAAAAATATTGTGCAAGCAACGGCGTCGTGTAACGGTAAAAAAGTGAAGCTGATAAAACTCGATAAGCACAGCTGGCGTGCAGCAAAATGTGATGGTCCGTTGAGTGTGCAATATGACGTTTACGCTTGGGATTTGTCGGTGCGTGCGGCGCATCTGGATCAAACCCATGGCTTTTTCAACGGCAGCAGCGTATTTCTGTCGGTGAACGGTCGCGAGGACAGCGTGCATCTGGTTGATATTCAAAAGCCATTGGACGAGGGCTGCCAAGCATGGCGTGTAGCGACGGCGATGCGGCAATTAAAAGCGAAGCGTTATGGTTTCGGTACTTACATCGCGTCCAATTACGATGAGCTGATTGATCATCCGGTCGAGATGGGGACTTTTACGCTGGCAACCTTCAAAGCGCATGGCGTTCCGCATGACATCGTCTTCACTGGGCGTGTTCCCAATCTTGATTTACCTCGCATTACGGCAGATTTGAAAAAAATCTGTGAGACGGAAATTGCTTTTTTCGAACCAAAATCTAAGCAAGCACCGATGGATCGTTATGTCTTCATGACCATGGTTGTGAGCAACGATTATGGGGGGCTCGAACATCGCGCGTCGACCTCATTGATCTGTGCACGCGCCGATTTGCCTGTGAAGGGTAAAGCTGAAATCAGCGACGGTTATCGCACTTTCCTTGGCTTGTGCAGCCACGAATATTTTCATACTTGGAACGTTAAGCGCATCAAGCCAGCCGCGTTTGTCCCTTACGATTTAACCACCGAGGCGTATACCCCGTTGTTGTGGCTGTTTGAAGGGTTTACCAGTTATTACGATGATTTGATGTTGCTGCGTAGTGGCGTGATCAGCGCAGCTTCATATTTGAGTCTGGTCGCCAAAGCAAACAATAATGTGCTGCGCGGTGGTGGGCGTCACAAGCAAAGTGTTGCAGAGTCCAGCTTTGATGCGTGGATTAAATATTATCGTCAAGATGAAAATTCGGCGAACGCGGTGGTTAGTTATTACACCAAGGGTTCGCTGGTAGCGTTAGCACTGGATTTGACGATACGCGCTGAAACCAAAGGTAAAAAATCATTGGATGATGTGATGCGTGCGTTGTGGCGAAAATACGGACGCGATTTTTATCAAGATGGCAAAGCAGGAATTGGTGTGACGGATGCAGATGTCGATGCTTTGTTTGATGAGGTCACCGGTCTTAAATTGAAGCGCTTGCTGGACACATGGGCGCGCGGCACCACGGAATTGCCATTGTCGACTTTACTGCCGACCTTTGGTATTCGCTATAACGATCAGCGTGCAGCAACGCGGCCGGTATTAGGAATTCGTACCGTGCGCGAAGGTTTGGATTGTCGCGTCAGCAGCGTGTATGAAAAGAGCGCCGCGCATAAAGCCGGCATCGCAGCAGGCGACGTGCTGGTGGCGATCGATGGCGTGCGCGTGAGCGTGACGATGGATAATCTATTTGGACGTTATTGCGTAGGCGACACGATAGAGATTCACGCTTTTCGGCGCGACGAGTTGCGCGTTTTCAAAGCAAAATTGGTTGCCGACGATACGCCGATGGTGATATTAACGACAGAAGAAAAGCCATCAATTGCAGCGCGACAATTACGCAAGGGCTGGCTAGGCAATATCTGAGGGATGCATTTCATGCGTCGATAGCATCAGCAGTTAAATATCAGGAAAAATAAAAAAGGCAGAGCGCATGCTCTGCCTTTTTTATTTGAAGATGGCGCGGCGTGTGCGATTTACTGAAAAAGCTGCTGTAATGCTGGCCCCGGTTCCTGCGCACGCATAAATGCTTCGCCAACCAGAAAGGCGTGCACATCGGCATCACGCATACGTTTGACATCGTCCGGTACCAAAATGCCGGATTCTGTGATCGCCAATTTTTCTGCCGGTATGCGAGGCAAAAGATCCAATGTGTTTTGCAACGAAGTCTCGAAGGTGCGCAGATTACGGTTATTGACACCGAGCAGCGCAGTTTTTAGTTTCAATGCCGCGTTCAACTCATCTGCATTGTGGACTTCTACCAGCACATCCATCCCCAGCTCGTGAGCGCAGGCTTCAAGCTCCGCCATCAAACCATGATCGAGTGCCGCGACAATCAGCAGCACGCAATCCGCACCCCATGATCTAGCTTCATAGAGTTGATAGGGATCAATGATGAAATCTTTACGCAAAACCGGCAACGCGCAGGCGGCACGCGCTTGTACTAAATACTCAGGCGAACCTTGAAAAAATTGTACGTCGGTTAGAACTGACAAACATGCAGCACCATATTGCTCGTAGCTGACCGCAATTTCTGCTGGTTTAAAGTCAGGACGCAACACGCCTTTGGAAGGCGACGCCTTTTTGATTTCGGCAATTACGCCCGCCATGCCGGCAGCAATCTTGGCGCGCAAAGCTGCTTCAAAACCGCGCAGACTTGCGCGCGCTTGCTTGTCTGCTTCTACTTCGCTACGCAAGCTGGTGAGGCTACGCTGTTTTTTTGCCGTAGCGACTTCATCGGCTTTGACGGCGAGGATTTTGTTCAGGATGTCGGACATAATTTTGTTTTGTAAAGAAGTGCAGCTTGTCTTGGTTGTTCAGGATTGCTGGCTTAGCTGTTGTGTCACACTGACAAATTGTTCTAGCTTCGCGCGCGCGGCACCGGAGGTGATGGCTGCACGCGCTTTTTCCAAACCGTCAGCAATGGATGTGGCGACGCCTGCTGCATACAGCGCAGTACCGGCATTCAGTGCGACGATATCGCGGGCAGGCCCCGCGACGTTGTCCAGTGCTTCAAATATTTTTTCTTTGGATTCAGCCGCGTTGGCAACTTTTAAATTGCGACTGGCGATCATCTGCAGACCGAAATCCTCAGGATGGATTTCATATTCATGAATTTCACCGTTGACCAATTCGCCGACCATGGTGGCGGCGCCCAGGGACACTTCATCCATATTGTCACGCCCCCATACGACGATCGCGTGTTGTGCACCCAAGCGTTGCAGCACGCGAACCTGTATGCCTACCAGATCCGCATGAAACACGCCCATCAAAATATTTGGTGCACCGGCCGGATTAGTCAGTGGTCCGAGAATATTAAAAATCGTGCGTACGCCCAGCTCCTTGCGTACTGGCGCCGCATGCTTCATAGCTGCATGATGATTCGGCGCAAACATGAAGCCGATACCGGTTTGCGCAATTGATGCGGCAACTTGCTCGGGTTTGAGGTTGATGTTGACGCCAAGTGACTCCAGCACATCGGCGCTGCCGGATGATGAGGAAACACTGCGACCCCCATGTTTGGCAACGCGCGCACCGGCAGCAGCGGCAACAAACATCGACGCGGTTGAGATGTTGAAGGTGTGCGCACCATCACCACCAGTGCCGACTATATCCAGCATATTGGTGGTGTCAGCGAGCGTAACCTTTGTTGAAAACTCGCGCATCACTTGGGCGGCGGCGGCGATTTCACCTATGCTTTCTTTCTTCACGCGCAAGCCCATCGTCAGCGCGGCAATCATCACTGGTGACATTTCGCCGCTCATGATCTTGCGGAACAGATGCAGCATCTCGTCATGAAAAATTTCACGATGATCGATGCAACGTAGCAGGGCTTCTTGGTCGGTGATCGGCATGGCGGTTTCCGTTTTTAATTTTTCGCGGATGCTGTTCATAGTTGATGCATCAAACGAGGAAATTTTTTAGCAAGGCATGACCGTGTTCGGACAATATCGATTCGGGGTGAAATTGCACGCCTTGTATATCAAAGTCTTTGTGGCGCACGCCCATGATTTCACCATCTTCTGTCCATGCGGTTACTTCCAGGCAGTCGGGCAATGACGCACGTTCTATCGCCAGTGAATGATAGCGAATGATGGTGTAAGGGCTGGGTAAATCCTTGAATACGCCGACACCGGTATGCTCAATTTGCGAAGTCTTGCCATGCATGACTTGCTGCGCGCGAATCACCTTGCCGCCAAATGCGGCACCAATCGCTTGGTGCCCAAGACACACACCGAGTATCGGAAGCTTGCCGGCGAAGTGCTTTAACAACGGTACTGAAACGCCGGCTTCATGTGGTGTGCACGGGCCGGGCGAAACGCAAATGCGGTCTGGGTTCAGTGCCTCAATTTGCTCTAGCGTAATTTCGTCATTGCGGACGGTGTGTACATCCTCACCCAGTTCGCCAAAATACTGCACCAGGTTGTAGGTGAACGAGTCGTAGTTATCGATCATCAGTAACATTTAAATCTCCCCGTCCAAACCATCTTGTACTTGTTCCGCTGCTCGTAATACTGCACGTGCTTTGTTCTCGGTTTCTTGCCATTCCATTTCAGGGACTGAGTCGGCGACGATGCCGGCCGCCGCTTGCACATACAACATGCCGTCTTTGATGACGCCGGTGCGGATCGCAATCGCCAGATCCATTTCTCCGCCGAAGGACAGATAACCGCAAGCGCCGCCGTAGATGCCACGCTTGGTTAGTTCCAGCTCATCGATGATTTCCATCGCCCGCACTTTGGGCGCGCCGGATAGTGTGCCAGCAGGGAAGGTTGCTTTCAATACATCCAGATTCGACAAGCCATCTTTCAGCGTACCCTCTACATTTGAAACGATGTGCTGCACATGCGAATATTTTTCGATCACTAATTTATCGGTAACTTGCACGCTGCCGATTTCGGCAATGCGACCGATGTCGTTGCGCGCGAGGTCGATCAGCATCACGTGTTCGGCGATTTCTTTAGGGTCGGCCAGCAATTCTTTGGCCAATGCCACGTCTTTTTCCGGTGTTTCGCCGCGCGGGCGTGTGCCGGCGAGTGGGCGTATCGTAACTTTTTTCTTGTCGTCACTAATAGACTCATTGCGCACCAGAATTTCTGGCGAAGCGCCGACAATCTGCATATCGCCGAAATTGTAGAAGTACATATACGGTGATGGATTGAGCGAGCGCAATGCGCGGTATAAAGTCAGCGGCGCGTCGACGTAAGGTTTTTTGATGCGTTGGCCGATCTGCACCTGCATTAAATCGCCAGCCATCACGTATTCCTTGGCTTTCGCAACCGCGGCCAGATAATCTTCTTTTGCAAACTCTCGTATCGTATCGGTGCGTACCGAGGCGCTTGTCACTGGCGCTTCGACCGCTCGATGCAGTTTGTTGCGCAACTCTTTCAGCCGTTGTTTGCCTGCGCTATAAGCTTCTGGTTGAGTCGGATCAACATAGGCAATCAGGTAGAGCTTGCCGGATAAATTGTCGATGACGGCCAGTTCTTCTGTCAGCAACAGTTGAATTTCCGGTAGCCCTAAATCATCCTTGGGCGTGCTGTGCGCAAGACGTTTTTCGACATGACGCACAGCGTCGTATCCGAAGTAGCCGGCGAGGCCGCCGCAAAAACGCGGCATGCCTGGCATCACCGCGACCTTGTATCGCGCCTGAAATTCGGCAATAAAATCGAGCGGATTACCTTCTAGCGTTTCGACGATTGCATTATTTTTCACGACTTCTATGCGGGTGCCAAAGCTGCGCAACAGTGTGGTCGCTGGCAAGCCGATGAAGGAGTAGCGACCGAAGCGTTCGCCGCCGACTACCGATTCCAGTAAAAAGCTGTTCTTGCCTCCGTTCTGGGTTTGCGCCAGCTTGAGGTACAGCGATAGGGGTGTTTCCAGATCGGCGAATGCTTCGGCGATCAATGGAATACGGTTGTAGCCTTGCGCGGCTAGCGATTTGAATTCGAGTTCTGTCATGAGGTTCTCTCCGGATCGCTATTGTAGACGAGCGATTTGGTACTGGCGGTTTGGTACTGGAATCAGTACAGTAAAAAACGTTGCTGATTGCGCTGGAGATTAAAGCCAAGTTAAACGGCGCAGACAATCAGCGGCAATTGGTGTTTAGCACCAGATTTGCCAGCTCCGCCATAGCCAAGCCTCATGCGTGCCTGGCGTTGTGAGTCGTTTTTTGTCGAGAGACATGATGATTAGCGTGAAATTAGTTGCGCTGCTTCTAGCAGCGAGGAAACTATACCATCGGAGTCAATCTCTTGTACAGACTGGCCGTGGTTATAACCATACGGCACCATCAAGATACGACACCCGGCAGCTCGCGCCGCTTGTGCATCGTTGATTGAGTCGCCGATCGCGACAATTTCGGTAGCGGGGAATGCAAAATCGACGCACACTTGCAGCATCGCCATCGGATCAGGTTTTTTCTTGGCAAAAGAATCACCGCCATAGATGATGTCGAAATAATCGTGCAAACCGGTTTTTATGAGCAGTGGCAGCGTAAAGGTGAGCGGCTTGTTGGTAACGCATGCTAAACGTAAACCTTGCGCGCGCATTGCTTGTAATCCCTCTAGTACGCCGGGATAAATTTTCGCGAACTCGCCGTTGATGTCGTGATAGTGGTGATTGAACAAACGCATTGCGCGTGCATGCAACTGCTCGGTTTCTTCTACGGATCGATCAACTTGCAGCGCGCAGCGCACTAAATGTTCTGCGCCTTTGCCAACAAAGCTGGTAATGGTGGCCGGAGCAAGCGGAGCTAGAGTAAGATCGTGACGCATACGATTGATGGTTTGCTGCAAATCGCTGGCGGTATCCAGCATCGTGCCGTCGAGATCAATAATGACACCGCGTATGCCGTGCAGCATGGGCGGTGATTGTTCGCTCAAAGTGCTTCTTGGCGCGCTCATACCTTCGCTAGCTGCTGACGCATGGCGTCGATCACGTCTTTATAATTCGGTTTGCCGAAAATGGCGGAGCCAGCAACAAAGGTATCGGCGCCAGCTCGGGCGGCGGCTTCTATATTATCGATTTTGATGCCGCCATCGACTTCCAACATAATGTCGCGGCCAGAGGCGTCGATAAGTTTACGGGCCGCCGCGATTTTTTCTAGTGTATGCGGAATAAATGATTGCCCCCCAAAGCCTGGGTTGACCGACATCAGCAGAATGATGTCAAGTTTGTCCATCACATGCTCTAGATAATTCAATGGCGTCGCCGGATTAAAAACCAAGCCAGCTTTGCAACCATGGTCGCGTATCAATTGTAAGGAGCGGTCTATGTGTTCGGTCGCCTCAGGGTGGAACGTAATGATGTTGGCGCCTGCTTTGGCAAAGTCCGGGATGATGCGGTCTACCGGTTTGACCATCAGATGCACGTCGATCGGCACGTCGACATGAGGGCGGATTGCCTCACATACGAGCGGGCCGATGGTCAGGTTGGGAACATAATGGTTGTCCATCACGTCAAAGTGAATCATGTCGGCGCCGGCGGCGACAACGTTGCGGACTTCTTCGCCGAGACGGGCAAAGTCGGCGGACAGAATGCTGGGAGCGATGCGATAGTTAGGCATAGTCGTCATTGAATAAGATAAGCGTCTATTTTACCCTGCACTGTATCGTCAGCATATGAGTTGATGCCTTGCGTAGTATGCAATTTTCGTGTGCAATGAGGCGCTATCAATTAACTGATGCCAAGAATTAAGATAAAAAAATGCTGGAAAGCCCGTACCCAAAGGAATTAAATGGCATTTTATGAATTTAAAGTGAATGTGCAAACGCAGTATCTGGCAGAGCAATCTGATCCGGATGCCTCACATTATGTATTTGCTTATGAAGTAACGATCCGCAATACCGGCCAAATTGCCGCGCAACTTATTTCGCGGCATTGGGTCATTATCGATGCGAACAATCAATCTGAAGAAGTACGTGGTTTGGGCGTGGTGGGAAATCAGCCTTTGTTACAGCCTGGTGAGCAATTTCAATATACCAGTGGCACCTCATTGACGACGCCACAAGGTTCGATGAAGGGTGAGTATTTCTGTGTTGCCGAGGATGGCGAGCGTTTCGAGACGCCGATTCCGGAATTCGTCCTGTCGTTGCCGCGCACCTTGCATTAAACAGCGATGGGATTGATTTACTCGTTAACCTAAATCAGATCCGTTTGTTGACCTCTGCTATTAGCAACGCTATTCAACTGCAATAGCGAGCAATAGGCACTTTTATTGGTGTTGATTTATTCTTCTTCCGTACTTGTTTTGCGATTTTTGGTTTGTGTCTCATTTTTCGGCGGGATTGTTGGCGGCTTTTGGCCGGAAAACATCGTCCACCATACGATAAAGATCAGTAGACATAATGCGAAACCCGCTTCCACAAAGATTAGCCACATTACAGAACGCTCCCATGTCATTGATACGTTTTAGCTTACTTGCATCTATTTTAGTCGGACTTGCCTCATGTACATCGGTGCCGCCCAAAACAATAGGGCCGGAGACACCAGGCGGTGAGGCAGCTACCACCCCGGAGCCGGGGGTGATTCCATCGATCCCGCCGGGCGCAACGACGTTTCCACCAACGACGATTCCACGCGCGCCCATTAACGCGCTATTGCGTCCGGCTAGTTTTGCTTCCTTGCCCGGATGGTCGGCAGATGATCAGCGACAAGCATTGCCCGCGTTGATGGCATCGTGCGCCGTGTTGAGTCGTCGCGAAGAGTGGCGTGCTCCCTGCATCCATGCGGCGGCGCTCGGCAAAGCGGATCTCGAAACAGTAAGAGATTTCTTTGAAAAAGACTTTAAACCATATCGCGTGACCAACCCCGATGGCAGCACGCAAGGTTTGGTAACTGGGTATTACGAGCCGTTATTACACGGTTCGCGCAAACGTGGCGGTCCATATCAAACACCGTTGCACAAAGCTCCTAACGATCTGCTGACGATTGATTTAGCCAGTGCGTATCCGGAGTTCAAAGGCATGCGCCTGCGCGGCAAGGTGGTCGGCAATAAAGTTGTCCCTTATCCGTCGCGCGAAGAATTGATGCGTTCTAATGCTTTGTCGGGAGATGAGATTTTGTGGGTCGATGATCCGATTGATGCGTTCTTCTTGCAGGTTCAGGGCTCGGGGCGCGTGCAATTAGCTGGCAGTAACGAGGTAGTGCGCATTGCCTATGCGGATCAGAACGGTCTGCCATACAAGTCAATTGGTCGCTATTTGATTGATAAGGGCGAATTGACTTTAAGCCAAGCCTCAGCGCAAGGAATTAAAAAATGGCTGGCAGCACATCCAGCGCGCGAGCAAGAATTATTGAATGCGAACCCGCGTTATATCTTTTTTAAAGAAGAAAAATTAGTTGATCCGAACGAAGGCCCCAAAGGTGCGTTAGGCGTACCTTTGACGCCGATGCGCTCGATTGCGGTCGATCGTGATTACATACCTTTGGGCGCGCCAGTGTTTTTGTCGACCACAGAACCTAACAGCTCCGTGCCCCTAAGGCGGCTGGTAATGGCGCAAGACACGGGTAGCGCAATTAAAAATGCGGTGCGTGCCGATTATTTCTGGGGCTTCGGTGATGCCGCGGGCGAAGAGGCCGGCAAGATGAAGCAGCGCGGTCAGATGTGGGTTTTGTTGCCTAAATAATTGTTTTTTTCGATCTGCCTGATTTTGTTTCGTGCGCCGGAATGTTGAAACATGAACATACGTCAGAAAGTGAGCAAATAGTAGTGCAAGATTTTCTTAAAAGGTTGGTTCGAGACTATAGCTGGATACATCTTTCGCTTGGTGTTATTGGCAATGTGAGTTTCGTTGTCGGTAGCTTTACATTTCTGCCAAGATTTTCCGAATACAAAACCATAGGTGTCTGGCTATTTATTGTGGGGGCTTCGTTGATGCTGATTGGCGCGTTAGGGCAATTGCTCATCAGTGTGTGGAGAAATAAATAGATGTAAAGCATGAATTGCGTCAAACGGCCCGCTTTAGCGGGCTTTTTTTTTGAAAAATAAAGAAGATTTAAAAAGCGGTGATTAAAGAAATTTAAAACTTTTATTGGAAAGTAC
>TARA_R110001599_G_scaffold39165_1_pt1 | contig 59252 bp, 71 predicted proteins | sample TARA_R110001599 | Tara Oceans TARA_R110001599 (sample SAMEA4398360) | marine metagenome | biome: Polar Biome; feature: [MES] marine water layer (ENVO:01000295) within the mesopelagic zone...; material: water (ENVO:00002006), including particulate matter (ENVO:01000060) such as...... | reverse complement strand
GACAACATATCAATGTGATCAATGATGTCCTTAAAGCCATTGTCGTTGATACCTGCGCCCTTTCTCTTCAGGTAAACTTTCATGTCTGCCATCATTTCAGAAAGGTCAATGTCTTTATTGATGATTGCTGCGACTGTCATTTCTCGCAGGTATTGTTCGTATGTTGTTTTGCTATCAGACATAATGTTTCCGTTGTTGTCTGTTGTTTAGTCGTTGTGACTATTACTATAGTAACGCGTTCTGTTATAGATGTCAAACAAAAGGTCAAAGATAGTCAAGAAAAGTTAATCAAGTCATTTGCATTGACAAGCATTGTAATGACTTATAAACTTCATGATGAACGGCCTACATCAATACACACAAAGAACATTCAAAGTTATCTAGGGGCTTACATGGGCGTACTATGGAAACGAACCACATGCAAGGCTATGGCCTTTAAGATCACGAAGTCCTATGTCGATTGTTGGCAGGCTACGATCAACGGAGTCACATGGAACATCGTAAAAACAATAAGGCCTGAACATGGAATGAAGTATTATTTAATGAAGGAAGATCGAAGACATTTTTCAGATCATCCTACTGTATTGCATGCCAAACAGTATGCAGAGAATGGTTTGCACAGACTGCGATCAGTTAAACAACGTCGAATACTATAGGGGTAAAGTTATGAATAAACTTGAACGTATCAAACAAGCCTATCAAACCATATCAAGGGCCATGACTGACACAACCATTGAAGACGTTGCGCAATCGCTTGGCATACCACTGACGAAGTTAGAAATACAACAACTAGAACACTGGGCCTTGTTGTTTAAGTTTGACAATGCGATCACAGACTTGATCAACCTTCGACAAACAATGAATGTCACATTGCGTGAGATCGCAAACATACAAAGTGGACTGTTTCAAGCACAACAGATCGCATTTAAAACATTCGACTTGAATGATGTGCAAAGGGAGATCCTTGACACCACCCCCCCACCCAATCCGTTTTGTAGTGATGACCACCCCCCCCCTAGGGATACAACAAAATAATTTTCTGCCATTTTTTAGAAAGGTGTAAGGTATGTTAGACCAGTACAAAGCGACTGTAAGCGAGTTGATGACGTTGGCCCCGATGTTGGGTCAAGTGTTGTGCCATCATAGGAATACACGTGGTCAACCGATGAGTTTTATAAATTATCCAAGTTTGCCGTCGTTGTATGCGAGTTTACCCGAAGAAGGTGCAGACATATGCAAAGCAGTACAAACGGGATTGAGTGAGTTAATGATCAATCTTTGTTTTCATCACGCAGGTTGGAAAGGTCGAATAGTGGCGTATATCTTGCCCACGTTTGGTGGTCGTGATCGTTTTGTGGCTCAACGTATCAATCGAATACTTTTGCAAAGTGAAGGGTATCGGGTATTTTTGCCAAATGGTAAGGATACAGGAAACAATAAGTTGAAACGTTTTGGATCGGGATCGATGTTATTTTTGGGTTCCAATACGCCCGTTGACTTTGTGGAATTCAGTGCAGATACGTTGATAGTAGACGAGTTTGATCAGTGTGACCCAGTCAACTTAGCGAAGGGCAAAGACCGTTTGCGTGCGAGTACAGATCCACGAATGTATCGTTTAGGAAATCCGACATTACCAAACATGGGAATATGCAAGTTGTATGATGAAGGATCGCAAAGGTTGTGGAATACGATATGTGATCATTGTGGTCATTGGCAAACGTTAGATTGGTTTGAGAACATCGTGCGTAAGGATGAAGATACAGGCGAATGGATACCCCGTCATAGACCTAGTGGTTTGAGTTTGGTTGGTGGGCCTGTAGAAGAATGGCGAACAATGAAACGTGAGATTTTGCCTATTTGTATTCGTTGCAACAAGCCTTTTGTTCGTAATCAGCGTGGTGAGTGGGTAGGTTCATTCAAAGGTAGAGAGCGTGAGAGTTATCGAATGACGCGCCTTGATGTGTTGTCAGATAGTATGACAGAGTTGTATAAAGAATGGATGCTTGGTCAAGGTGACACAAACAGGCTTTCAACTTTTTATACTTCAATCCTTGGTCAAGGTTTTGAGTACAGTGGTGCGAAGTTAACGAATGAGCAATTGAGTGCTTGCGCAAGTGGTGAAGAGTTGGTTTATGGTGGTGACAACAGTTTACGCAGTCGCATTGTGTCAATGGGTTGCGATGTAGGATCGGTGTTGAATGTTCAAATCAGTGTTGTTGAAGAGCGTGACATGATTGACGAAGAAGGTTTTGAATATATAGGGGCCATCCGTCGCACGTTGTATGTTGGTGCAGTGAAACACTTTGAAGAGTTGCAAGTGATGATACAGCAATATCATGTTGATTGTTGCGTGATAGATAGTATGCCTGAAACGCGTAAGTGCCAAGAGTTGCGCGATTGGGCTTTACATGAAACGTATTGTGCAGTTTGGTTGTGTAGGTTCCATCCAAATGCAAAAGTAAGTCATGAGAAATACGGTCGCAAGTGTCAATGGCGCGATCGCATTGTAACCGTAGACAGGACACAAATCATGGATGTTACATTTGATGAAATCATGAATGAAGAGCATATATATCCGAGCGATGTTTTTACGGTTATGGGTTGGGATAAGCAGATGAAGGCCCCTGTTAGAGTATTGCAACAAGAAAAGGGTAGAGTGATATGGACTGAAAACGGTGCGCCTGATCACTATCGTTTTGCAGATGTTTATGATCGAATTGCTTTTGACTTGTCGCAACAACAAGGCACGTTTGGTTGATGTTTATATTTTCTTTTTAGCAACGATTTATGTTCTGATGTGTGTTGAATGATTGCGTTGTGTGTTATATTATTTTGGCAAGGCTAGCGCATTGGTTTATCACCTGCTTATCATAGCGATCAGATTGTTCTTTTAACCCATTATTCTATTGATTTTTAGAAGACAGGGGGGGAAATTGGCTACCATTGGGACACTCGTTTATTCGATTATGGTTTGTAAAGTTGCGTGTTTTACACTTGCCATTTTTTAGGGGTTAAGTATGCAAATAGCAAATAGACCGTTGTCTTTACAGAATACAAACGCAAAGAAAGTCGAGCGTGGCAATTGGGGAACGGTTCAACAAAGGGCAAGAAAGGGCCTTCATTACTATACAGACTTGTATTCAGGAAACACAGGCCTTTACGGTGGTGAAGGTGCGCGCACAAATCGTGTTTTAAGCAACAGCCAGTTATGGGAAATATATAGACGTTGCAGTGATGTTCGTGCAAGTGTTGACAGTATTGTTCGACGTGTTGCAACATATGATTGGGTAATCGAACCAAAGAGATCGCCACAAGAAGAAGGCTATAGAGAGTTAGCAGAACATTGTAAACGAGCAACATCCTTTTTGGCAATGCCCAATAAAAACGGTGACACGTGGCAAGAAATCATGACGCAGTTTTTGACAGACGTTTTGGTTTTTGATCGTGGTTCAATAGAAATTGTATACGATCGAAACAAAGAGATTGCTGAATTGGTGGCATTGCGTGGATCAACGATAGGGCCTGTTGTGAATAACAAAGGTCGGATATTGCATTACGAGCAAAACATTTTTAGTGATGGCGAGTACAGTGGATCAATGGGTGGTGGTGAAGGATCGACCATCAAATTCAGATTAGATCAGATGTTGTATTTTAACTTGTTTCCAAATACAGCCGACTTAGTTGGAAATCCTTTACTTGAAAGTTTGGTTAATGAAACAATAGCGTTGATGCGTGGTTCACAACATGCAATGTTGGCACTTGATGCAGACGAGATACCACCCGGTATTTTAGTTTTGGCAGGTATCAGTGGTCGCGCAGCCGAAGAAGCCAAAGCAGATATGCAACGGTTGAAAGGTCAAGATCATAAGATACGAGTGATGACCACGCCCGATCCGACGGGTATAGGTGCAAAGTGGTTAGAGTTAAAGCGCACACCTAAAGACATAGAAATGCGAGACTTGATCGATGACTTGCGTCGTGCCGTGTATCGTGTGTTTGGTGTTATGCCTGTTGAAATGGGTTTAACGGATGGCATGCCACGATCAACAGCAAACGCACAGTTAGACGTTTCAAGTAGTCACCTTGTTACACCGATGCTTGAGTTAATTTCAAGTAAGATCAACACACGTATTTTGTCTTTGATTTTGGGTCACGAAGTTGCAAGTCAAGTGCGTTTTCGGTTTGATGGAGATAGCAGGCTTTCACCTGAAGACAGTGCAAAACTTGCAACCAAACATCAAGTCTATGTTCGAAACGGTATCATGACACGCAACGAGATACGCGAAGAGTTGGGTTTATTGCCCATCGTTGGTGGTGATGTTGCAACAATGGAAGTTGCAGGGATGCCAACACCAGTTCAAAACTTGGGTCAGGCTCAATCATTGGAAGATTCTTTTTTGACTGATGTTGACGACGTTGGTGGTGATACAATCGTGCCAATCGAACCTGGAAAACCTAGTGACTATGAAGACAATCCGATTGATTGATTTTGTGTTATAGTCAGTTCAAGGGGGCCAAATGCCTGTTCAGATAACGTTAGACCAGTTAAGCAGTATCATTGCCAATGTAGCATTAAAGGTTCGTGAAGACCGTTTGCTTGACGATGACATCGGCCCGATCTTTGTTGACAGACCCAACGCAGTGGATGACGAAGAAGAAAGCGAAAGCGAAAGCGAAGACGTAATTGGTGACGATGTTATCTTTGAAGAATTTATGTTTGATTATGGTGGCAATGCGAAAAAGGGTGATCACGCAAATGTAATGTTGGCAGTTGGTGACGTAGATCCAACAAACTATCCAAAGCAAGGCGATGATAAAAAAGTTTCATTGCGTAACAGTGAATACCCCTTGTTTGATCGTGCGTTTGCAGACAAGATAAAGTCTGATTATCCTAAGATATGGGACAAAGGTGGCAACGTACTTGGAAACACACAGTATTCACGTTTGACCAAAGTGCTTGATAAGAATGGCAAAGTAGAAACGGAAACGGATGAAAAAGCAATAAGGTTGCGAGAGTCATGGTCAGCCCGACATCTTAAAGATTTTCGCCTTGCAGGAACGGTTGCACAAATCAAGTGGCTTGTGATAGGCGAAAAAGGTGAACAGTATATGAAAGACTTAATTCGTAAAGAGATCAAAGATATGGAGAATAAAACTATGGAAAACAAATCAAAAAGTACAGTTGAATTGCGTTGTGTAAATACCGAGCAGTTAGATAGTGGATTTAATCGCTTTCAGTTAAAAGGTGAACGCGAATACTTAGGCTTAAATGTTAACGACATCAATGTTAGAGCATATGCAGAAGACGGGTCAGAAATCGACGTTGAAGAGAGTTTGCGAGCCGTTGACGGTCGTGGAAGGCCTGCCAAATACTATATGATTGAAGGTGTAGCAAGTTCAACAAGCATTGACAGTTATGGCACGGAAATGTCTTATGAATGTTTAATGAGTATGCAAAGCCAATTTCAAGCAGGTGTTCCATTGCTACCACGCCACACCAGTCGATCAGCAGGTGGTATGGCTGAATGGGATGAAGTGATCGGTCGAACATATGAAGGCGAGATCATGCAAAGCGATGTTCTAGCAGCCTACACAGATGGAAAGCAATACACATTGAATGTTCGATCTAGACTTTATGGCGATGATAAACTTGCACGTGAGTTGGTCAAGCGTTTGCGACGTGGTGAGCCAATTGGTCAGTCAATCGGTGGTTGGTTTGATGAAGTTGATGTGATAACAAATACCGATGGTGAGATCGAACGTGTTATTGTGGAAAGTGTTGCACTGGATCACTTGGCTATCACACGAGCACCTGCAAATCCTGACAGCAATGGCCTTGCGACATATTCAAAAGATAACCAAAATTTAAAAAACATTATCAGTGAGTTGACCATGAAAAAAGAAGAAACCACAGAGAAGATCGAGCAAGTTGAAGAACGTGTAACGATTGAAACCACCAACGTTGAAGAACGTGCGCAAGTTGAACCAACAACGATGACCGAACCAAAGGCCACAGAAGATCGCCATGTTGTGTCAGTTGAAGAAGACGACGACTATGTAAAAGTTGTATATGAGAAGTCACACGATGACATGGAATACACCAAAGAGCGTATGGAAGATAAGATCAAAGAGTTGATGGATCACGAAGATACCAAAGGCATGATGAAAGAATACATGCTTGAAATGGTTGGCGAGTTGATGAAAGAAGAAATGGCAAACAACATGATGGAGTTTGATGAATTGGCAACGTCTAAAGCCGACGACACCGAACAACGCGATCTTGATAGTAGCGCAGTAATTGACAAACCTGTTGAAGACGATCATGATGTGAACGGTGGCCCTGATATGCCTGCACCACTAGCCGAAGAGTTGAAAAACAATCCGTTTGACGAATTGGAACGAGCAATCAATCCGTTTCATGATGATCTACCTTTGGCAGATGAAGACGTTGAATGGTCTTGGGATGTTACAAGACAAGATGAAGTACTTGGCGAAGGTTTAGACAACTGGGATCGTTACAATGTTGCGCACGTCTATCGTGATGACAATGAAAACAAAGAAACCAAAGGTGCATATAAATTGCCAATCGCTTTGATGATTGACGGTGAATTACGTGCTGTATGGAATGGTGTCGTGGCTGCAATGGGTGCTGTCAATGGCGCAAGGGGTGGCGTTGATCTATCTGATGACGATAGACAAAAAGCATATGATGTGCTATCAGAGTATTATGCAAAGTTTGACCGAGAACCACCAATGTTCAAGGCAAGTTCGCATGATGAAGAAGACAGATCAGAAAAAGATCATAATAAACAAAAGAGTGTTATACTACAATCACAAACCATTATGGGGGAAACCATGAACGAAGAAACCATGAAAATGTTTGCTGACTTGGTCGGTCGGTCTGTTGCGACTGCTATCGATCCAATCACTGAACGTCTAAATAACCTTGAAAGCGAAAAGACAGAGCCTGTTATAGAGAAGGCAACTATCGAGCGCAGTACCAATGAAGAAGTTGCAAAGTTGCAAGCAATCATTGAAAAGCAAAACGAATTGCTTGAACGTGCTTTGAAAGAACCACAACGCGTTGGTATGCGTGGTCAAGCCCATAAAGGCATTGGCGCACAATCTGCCATTGAGTCGTTGTCAGTACGTGCAATGAATGACGGTGCTGTTGGCCTTTCTGCTATCGTGTCACGTCACATTGATGCTATCAGTGAAGAACGATCAATGAATGACATGTCAGTTCACACCATTCAACAACTTCTTTCTGCAGGACTTAGAGCCGCAGAACAAGACGGGTTGCTTGGTTCTGTTGATAACACTTGGCAATAACAAACTTTATAGGAGAAAACATCATGGCTAATTTAGGATCAAACTGGTTAGGTTCATCAGACGCAACGCGCGAACGATTTGAACGTGCCATCAACGTCGGTAATGCAGGTACTGCATTATTGCAAACTTTCATCAATCGTACTGTTCAACAGTTAACTTTACGTGAGTTTGGACTTCAAGCAGTATTGCCACGAAGAGCAGGATCGGGCGACGCTGAATATATCAACCGTCGTACTGCAGGCGCTGCAGGTGGTGATTGGTTGGCAGACACTGACGCTGTTGTTGAAGAAACAGGAACATATGCACAAATAAGTTTTCCATACAAGTCTTTGGTAACACGTGGGAAAATTACACGTAAGTTGCAAGCGACTGGTCGTACTTATGCAGACATCTTGGCACTTGAAATGGCAGCCAAAGCCGAAGACTTTGCAAACGCATTGGAAATCGGTTTAGTATCGTCAAACTCATTGGGTGCAGGCTTATCGGATGCAGATGCACCGAGTGGCTTTTTGACACTTATTCAATCTGTAAACTCATTCGACATGTCACAAGTAGTATTGAACGCAGGGGCCACTACAGCCACAGCACCAGTATCATTGAGCAAGTTGGATCAAACTATTGATAAAGTCAAAGGTTCTGCACAACGTGGTGATTTGGTTATCATTGGTTCATTCGCAGGTATCCGATCTGTAAATGCTGCATTGCAAGCGCAACAACGCTTTAACGATGTAACTGAAATCGCAGGTGGTTTTCGTGTTCGCACATACGACGGAATTCCATTAGTTGTTTCAACTGCAATGCCAAACACATTGCAATTTGCTGTGTCGGGTGTAATCAGTGCCAATGCCGGTGTTGGTACTGCATTGATGGTATTGAACACACGTTACAACTACATTGCTGAGTTGACACCAACAACAGTTATGCCTATCGCAAAAACAGACAGTCAGTTTGACCAGTTTGATATGTTTTGGGATGGTGTCGGTGTTCTTTCAAATACGAAAGGTGCTGCATTGTTGACACAAATTGACGCATAATTGAAGTAGCCGTTTGGCTATTGTTGATTGAAAGTTTGGGGGTTGGCCTTTGGGTCGATCCCCTTTTTCGTTTTTATGTTATACTTATTTTAATCAAACGCACCCATGCACAAAGGAGCAACACCATGCGTTACACATTCATAAGACACGATAGAGATCCAAAGTTGAGTTATTTATTTTCCAGTTACGAAGAAACTGCAAACACAGGGGCCATGTATTGGCAAGGGCAACAGTTGTGTTGTTTACGCTTAAATAGTGAAACGGGTCGAATGGTTGCAAAAATACAAGGTTGGAAAGACATAACACAAGACTTGGCGCGAAAAAATGAAAGTGAAAAGAAGGTTGAAGACCAAACAGAAAACACTATTGGCAAAGACAGTGAAAAGAAAGAGAGCACAAAGGTTGTTGAAAAGACAATCAAGCGCAAGGCCACCAAACGTAAAACGAGATCAAAGAAGTAGGTGAAATATGACAACCTTTGCAACGTTAAATAATGTTAAGGCCATGCTTGGTGTTAGTGGTGGTGGTTGTACTGGGACAACACGTTATGACGATGCAATCAACTTGATCTTGGGTGCTGTTGATGAAATAATACTTGATGAATTGGGTTTGACGACTGCAGGTTTGACTTTGTATCATGATTATATTGATGTCAACTATGTAGGCCAAACAGAAATTGCCTTGCAACATAGGCCAGTATCATCGGTTGTGGGTTTAACGATTGGTGGAGAGTCATTGCAAGCAAGTACACCGAGTTCAAGTTCTGAAGGCAGTACCGGAAGTTATGTATTGGTCAAAGATTTAGGTGTGATCAAGTTAGATCCTTTGTACTATGCTCTTCCCAGTGGTCGCGCGATCGTAGAATGTTCATACTATGCAGGTTTCGACAGCGTACCAAACGAGTTAACTTATGCAGGTAACTTGATAGCAGTATCATTGTTTAATCAACAAAGTCACGTTGGTTTCGTTTCAGAGCGAACAAGTGGCTATTCTTATAATCTTGGAAACGCACAAGGATCTTATATCCCTGCAATGGCAATGCGTATCTTGAACAAGCACAGGCGACTGTTTGCAAGGGGATCTATCTATGGCAACATGTAAAATTAAAAACACAAAACATCAAAACGCATACAACACATCTTATGGTTTGATCATGGTTACACATGATGACGATGGCTATTCATATTTTGATGGTGGTGAACACTTTGTTCGTGATCTTTGTATTCGTCATCAGTTTAAACGTTGTGCAAGTAAGGTGGTAGAAAGTGCACCAATTAAAGTTGAAGAGCCGATCAAAGTTGAAGAGCCAATCGAAGTTGAAGAACCGATCGAAGTTGAAAAGCCAAAGCGTAGATCACGAAGACGAAAAAAAACATCTGAATAATCATTCATGATAATGGTTTCAACTTTCAAACATGTATAGCAACAAGCCAAAGGGGGCTACAATGAGCAATACACAAGCCACAAATGAACACATCATCAATCGCGCAGACATGATCAACATGATTGCAAAGAAGATCGATGCAAAGTCATATCTTGAAATTGGAGTGCAAACAGGCAAGACATTTCGAGCAGTGAACATTCAAAACAAAGTTGGTGTAGATCCCGATCCAAAGTGGAAGGATCAAACGGATGTCATGGGAAGTGACCAGTATTTTGATATGTTAGAAGACGACGACAAGTTTGATGTGATCTTCATAGATGGTTTACATCATTGGCAACAAGTAGCGCGTGACATCGCCAATTCAATCGATCACTTGAATGAAGGTGGTGTCATATTGGTTGACGATTGCGCACCGAAACAAAAGGCCTATCAAACACGTCAACCGAGTGTGTTGCATTGGACTGGTGATGTATGGCGCGCATGGTTACGGTATCGTTTACGGATGTCTGAAAAGGGTTGGTTTAGTTGCACATATGATGTGGCCTTTGGACTTGGGATATTGCACAAACACAATGAGCCAACTGAATTCAACGAAGACTTAAAAGCGATCATGTCAGATAGTTGGCAGTGTGATTATGAAGACTTTGAAAGCAAGTTCGATGACGTGTTAGATTTTAGACCTGTAGAATCTTTTATTGATGATTGGCAAGGGGATGAAAATGCGAAAAGTTAAAGCCATCACGGGAACGGGATCAAGTGGAACAACATTTTGGATCGAGTTCCTAGCAAAGTTAGGTTTGACAGAGTTATCAGGCGTATACAATGACAAAGCCAAAGGGGGCTATGAATGGATCTTGTATCAAAGTGGCCTTGAAAAGATTAAGCAAACCCCTGCAATCTTTAAAGATCCCCGTTTATTCTTTGGTGATTTTGTAAAGGTAAAGTGTGATCTAGAAAACGCAAACATTGAAATTGATTTTGTTTGGATATGCCATAGAAACTTTTCACAGGCTAGTGAAAGCAGAATTAAACGCAAAGTTGATTTTAGTGCTTACAACAATATGAGTGGTGTAGGTGCAGACCTACATGAAAAGCAAGTTGACTTTTTTCGCAAAGGCCTTGCAAGTACGATCAATTTTCTTTGTTCAAATGACATAAACTTCATGTTGGTTGATTATGAAAGGCTAGGCGATTGGGAGTATTGCGCTCAATGTATCCGTTTTGCAGGGTATGAATTAACAATGCCTTTTATTGGCAAGATTGAAGATACACATAAAGAAGTATACAAAAGCGAATACAAAAATCGTTACAAAAGACTTTAAAATGATTGGCCTTTAATCCTTGACGTGTATACGGATCTGACATATAATTATTGTGTAGCGAATACGGAGCAACATAATGAATGACATCAAAACGATAGATGTTTTAGATCATGGTTTTGTCAGATTGGTTGACAGTATGGGTAATGATTTATCAGTGGTCAACGCAGCACGTGTATCGTTTGGTGTTGAAAAAACCGAGTTTGATAAGCGTGATGAACGATTGATAAATTATCTTTGGGAACATCGCCACACAAGTCCTTTCAGACATGCCTTTGTAAAGTTTCATATCAAGGCCCCGATCTTTGTATTTCGTCAATGGCAAAAACATCAAGTTGGTTGCAGTTGGAATGAGTTATCAGGTCGGTATGTTGAGTTTGAAGGCGATTGTTACAATCCTAAAGTTTGGCGAGAACAGCACAAGAATAACAAGCAAGGTTCACATGGCGCGATCAAAGAACAAAACTTGATCAGCAATGCCTACGGTTCACATGTCTTAGACTGTTTAAACCTTTACAAGGGAATGATTAAGCAAGGCGTTTGCAAAGAGCAAGCACGTTTTGTTTTGCCACAGTCGTTGTATACAGAATGTTTTTGGTCATGTTCGTTACAAGCATGTTTACATTTTCTAAACTTGCGAGAAGACGAGCATAGCCAATGGGAGATCCAACAATATGCTCATTCAGTGCGTGAGTTGATCACCCCTTTATTTCCAGTTTCATTATCAATCCAAAAAAAGGAGAATACCCATGACTGATAGAATTTTAGTCACAGGTGGTGCAGGCTTTATTGGCGCACGCATCATCGAAGAGTTGTTAAAGCGCACAGACGCACACATTGTATCGTTAGACCGTCTTGACACAAGTGGAACACTTGAAAGGCTTGCACACCTAGCGAAAGGCCAGTACAAGGGCCGTTTGACCATTGTCTTTCATGACTTGAAAGCAGAATTAAATGATCGAGTTCAAGCAAAAATTGGCAACATCACACACATTTATCATTTGGCTGCAGGATCGCATGTTGATCGATCTATCGAGTTTCCATTAGAGTTTGTCTTTGATAATGTGGTTGGTACTGCACACCTTTTGGATTATGCAAGACAGCATTGCAATGATCTCAAATGGTTTTTGTATTTTTCTACAGACGAAGTGTTTGGCCCTGCGCCCGAAGGTGTTGCATACAAAGAATGGGATCGCTATAACAGTGGCAACCCATACAGTGCAGCCAAAGCAGGTGCTGAAGAGTTGTGTTTGGCCTTTGCGAACACATACAATATGCCTATCAACATCACACACACAATGAATGTGTTTGGTGTTCGTCAACATCCTGAGAAGTATGTACCTATTTGTATCCGTAGAACGTTGAACGGTGAAAAGATTACAATTCATTCAAACAAAGATTGCACCAAAGCAGGATCAAGATTTTACATCAGTGTCGATGATGTTGCAGATGCAATGTTGTTTCTATTGGCAAAGCATGAAAAAGGCGAGTTGAAGAATGGCGACAAATTCAATGTTGTTGGCAGTGAAGAGATCGACAACTTAGAATTAGCGCAACGCATTGCAGACATTCAAGGCAAAAAATTGGTGTATGAAATGGTTGACTTCCATAGTTCAAGACCTGGGCACGATCTTCGATATGCGCTTTGTGGTGAAAAAATGAAAGAAATGGGATGGCAGCCACAGCCTTTGACGGATCGATTGATTGAAACCGTTCAATGGTATGCAAGTGCAGAAAACAATTTGTGGCTTGACGTTTAACTAGACAAAAGAAGACCAAAGGGGATAAAATGAAATACGGACTTACACTTTTTTGCGATGAGTTAGCAGAGTTTAAAACGGATCAAATTGCGCTTCTTGATAGAGTGCTTGAAAGTTTTGAAGACGTTAGCCAGTTGAGATCAAGATCGGTATGCTCTCAAAACACGAATACTATGTTGCAAACCGTTCGGTCTTCGTATTCAGACATCAATGATTGGTGTAAGTCTTTTACCCACAAGGATAAGCGCGTTTATGCCTATGTCCTTTGTGGACTTTCTGAGTTGCGTGGTGGTGGTTCATACTATTGGAACGATCGCCACCTTGAAAGTTTGATCGTCGAGTTAGATGCGCATGGTTATGAAATCATTTTAGTTACGACACACATCACAGAAAAGAATTTGAAAAATGAGCAATTAGCATGGTCGTTGCAATACAAGCAACGTTGTGAACGATTGGCAAGAAAACACAGTTGCGACACCTTACACATTGCCTTGCGTAAGTTGGCATTTTCAAGCAAAGAGATCGAACGACTTAGTCAAACCATTGCCAAAGATTTAAAAGCGCGTCACGCTGATCGTGTTGTTGGCAATGTTAAAGAGAATACAAGATCGTATTCAAGCCAACCAAAGCGAAGATTGCGCAGTACGATGGAAACCAAAACAAGGCCCACAGTAGAAGAGAATAAAGTTAAAGCACCAAAGACACCACGAATACCAAAGAAGGCCGTAAGATCAAACACAGAGCCTACAAACAACAAGCCTGTTGCAAAGCCAAAGCGCAAGACACGAACGATCACAATTGAACGTTTTTGAACACAACAACAAATTGTGATACGATACAAGAAACCAAAGGGGGGATCTATGGCCTTAAAGAATACACTTACATACATCGTGTGCCCACAAAGCGCAATGATCAGACTAGATCGAAGATCGCCAAACATTATCAACATGTTGAGTGAAGGATTATCAATCACTAGAAGAGTGGTAGCACCTTTGCAAGCAAGTGAGATCGTGGCATTGGGTAATGTGATCGTTTTTCATGATTTATCAAGCAAGGCCGTTGAGTTGGTTTACAAAAATCGTGACAAGGTTGTTGTTGTTGTATTGAATGATACACCAAACGTAAGTCAGTTAACAAAGTTGCAATATGCACATTGTATCGTTTTGAAAAATGAAGGTCTATATCAAGTCTATCGTCAAGGCAATGAAGTTTGTGTCAAGGCAGAAAATGAATGTAGAGTATACAAGCAAGGTGATACCAATGTTGTCCCAGTGACAAACCCAATTGAGCCAATGCCAAACGAGCCAACACCAACACCGAGCGCATAATGTTGGCAAGTATTGCAAGGAATTCAATAAGTGTTCAACGTCAAAAAACGATTGGTGGTGAACGCAGTTTGACTGTTGGCAATAGCACCTTAGACAATCTTGCCACGCCTGTTATTCCTGCAACGGTCTTGATGGAATTGCGCGATGATGGTGATACAGTGCCATCAAATGCAAGTTGCTTGATCACAGGTACAGACATCAATGCTGCAACTATAACGGAAACAGTTGAGTTTTTAGGTTCAAAGTTTGCGCAAGGTATCAAGTTGTTTGCAACGATCAATACAATTGTTGCAAGCAATCTTTCAGGATGGCACATCTATGCAAAGTATCGTGGTATAGATGGAAGTACTGTAAAGGCGCAATCGGACTTGTTTGGATGTATTCAATGTCAGATAAGTTACACGCAACAAAGTTGGCCCAACGGTCGAAGTGGGACGGTTGAAACAGGCAAGGTAAAGTTTATGATACCAATGTTTTGCAATGATGCAGCCCAGTTGTTGCGATCGGGCGACTTGATCACAGATCGTGACAGTGGTTCGAAGTATCTTGTTAATGGTATGGCCTTCATTGATGGTGTTGGTCTTAATCGTTTTCAAGTTGTGTATGGTGAGCGTAGAGAACGCACGTAAGTAGTTAATTAGAAACTAAAAAACATATAAAGGACATTCGATATGCCAACCAATGAAGAAATCCGAAAGGTAAAGACGAACCTTTCAAACATGCAACAGTTTAACGATAAGATGTATGTTTATGGAAACCCAAAGATCGCTAATTGTTTTGTTCTTTTAGAGCAATCAGACAACAAAGATAAAGGTTTGGGAGTAGTTAAAGATTTACTCACAGGTGGTTTTGAAGCGATCGCATCGTCTTTAGGGCCAATCGGTGCAATGGGTGCAACTATATTGTGTAATATAGTGGATGGATGGGGCGACTTCCCACCACCTGATATGTCAAACACATATTCAAGCCTAACGTCAAGATTTGAGAAGGCATCTAAAGACGTTGACCAACAACTTGCCGTGTATTATCAAGATCCTGAAAAATATTGGAATACCGTTTTTACACATAATGGTCAATCGTTTACGTTAGGTGATTTATCAACGATCGACTTTCCTGCTGAAACAGATCCCAACTTTGAAATCTTATTGAACCCTGCCATATTTGGAGTGGATCAAAGTGTTTGGAAAGTGAATTTGTGTAGTTACTGTTACAACGTGCGTTGGTCGCCTGATGTGCATTTAAGTAGCCATTACAACATTGTAGATTGGTGTCAGATGTTTTATGAAAAGCATCCGTCGTATTGGTGTGATTACTATTGGCATCAAGACAGTGGTGATTGTGGCGACTCTTCTTACAACAATGTAACTGAACACAATATATCCTTTGGTGCAGGTCGTTATCATGATGGTGCAATCTCTAACAATGCGTGTGCATATCTGTTTATCGACTCTACCGATGGAACAACAATAAACGCCAGTGGATTATACACAAGAAAGTATGTGTTTAACAGTTTAGGTCTTCGCAATACTGCTGTGTATACTTCGACAATGAGCCTTGATAAAGAAGTATCGCCAAAGTATATGCAAAAAGTTCTAACAGGTAAGCCCACTCTGAGCAGACTTCAAAAAGAAATTGGAGTAGAAGGAATTAAAGATATAATTCGCACTGCGATTGCAAAAGATCCAACATTACTTGTAAGCCTACAAACTAGACCGAACCATGTAATCGGGGATGTTTTAAAAGTTGCTATTCCCGAAGTTGTTGATTTTAACGTATTTGTTCAAACCCCTAGAAGATTTGGCATAGTGTTAAATTGAAAAAGGGCGACCATAAGGCCACCCCGTTGTTGTAAGTGGGGAGCGATTGCCCCCCTTGTTATTTGGTTACGCGTTTGGGCCTAATCTGCGTAATCTTTCAGCGAGTACATCTAAGATGTTTATAAAGGTGAAGTGCAAGCCCCAAAGATAATCGTCAAGTTCAAGGCCAGTGTTGGGATCGGTTTGTGTTTCGCCATTTGCCAATCGTTCTTTAACTTCAACGATATTGGTAATGGTTTCGTCTTGCAACACCATCAATTCGTTAGTTGTAAAGTTGCTAAGTTCTGATTTATTAAACATGATGTTTTCCGTTGTTGGAATGTTGTTTAACCGTTTTGGTTATACTTAATAATAACACAGACCGTTATACAATGCAAGTCTTTTTGTAAACTTTTTTTATAAAAACTTTTGTTAAGTGGTACAACGTCGGTCTATCCGATGACATAAAAGCGACAACAATGATCCTTATGATCGGCCTTTAAAAAATATGTTATCATTCAAACATGCAAACATTTAAAAAACACATAGTCATGATGTTCAAATACAGCGATACACATCTTTACGAGTTTTCGCTTGCTTGTATAATGTTGTTTTTGAACCCACCACACTTGCTTGCCTTGCGATCATGCGATGCGATGAATAGCGCGTCGATACTATTGCTTATGATTGGCAGTGTCATTTGTGGTCTTGCATTTGGCTTTGGTGTAGTCTATCAACGTCTTGAAATTCGCTTTCAAATGGCAAGGTTTTACTGGGTTTATACAGTCTTTACTTTGCTATCACTTGCACCTTGTGGCTTTGGATATGAATGGGGCCTTGTAGTCAGTTTTGCATTACAATTTATATCTAGTGCATTCTTATTGTGGCGACTTGGCACAGAACGTGACTATCGGTTAAACAGAGAACAAAGCCAAAAAGGGGACAGCACATCATGACTTTTGATTGGGAACATTTAGCGACAATCGTTGCAACGTTAATCGGTGCATTATCTTCCGAACGTGCTTGGCGATACTTCCACAGTAAACGGGAAGACGCAAAAGAAGACAAACAGATCAAAAGGGAAGATCACAATCTTTATCGTGATGATTTACGCAAAGAAGTTTCAAGGTTGCGTGATGACATGGTTAAGTTGTATGAAGAACGTGATCAAGAGCGCAAAGAGTATGCCGAACAGTTTGCAGATGTAAAAGCACAATTGGCGATGTTTAAAACACGTGTTGAACATCTTGAACAAGAGAACGCAAGTTTGCGCGTTCGTTTGACGGCTATCAAGCAAAAAGCAGCAGAACAAGGTATTGAAATACTGGACTAAGATCGTTTAATCTTTATTGTGATGTGTGGCGATCTGTGTTAGTCTTTATAACATACCAAACCACAGACACAAGGAAGGTCACAAATGAATTACGGTATAGTAGTCCCAACAATGGGCTTGTCTCATTTAATCCAATTCACACATTCGCTTGTTGATAACTGGCGTGGTCAAGGCCATGTTGTCTTTTCGTTTAACGTCAAAGAGATTGAACAAGCAAAGCAAACACTTGCAAGCATACAAGACATCTTAGAAAGCAGTGATGTCCCCTATACCATTTTATGGAGTGATACACCCCTTGGATTTGGTGGCGCATGTAATGCAGGATTGACAGCACTGTTACACGAGATTGGCAAACCCGATCACGTTATCTTTGCCAATGATGATCTTGTTTTGACACCTGCATGGGTTCAAGGCTTGCAAAACGCACACAGAACAAAGAAACTTTACACAGATAGTTTGCGTGGTTTGAATAAAAAACCAGTTCATCGCGATTTGATGGGTGGTGATATTGGAATGGTTGGCCCATGTTCAATGAATGTTTCCGGTCAACAAAATGTAAACAATGAAGGAAACAAAGACGCATTAATGAAGATGGGAATTACTGAATTTGCAAGTTCTTACATGATGAAGTTAAGTGGCACATACTTGCGAACGGATTTTTTAAGTGGATTTTGTTTATCAATTTCACGATCATGCTTAGATGAATTGGCCCATATTGACACAGAAAATGAAAAAATTATTCTGTTCGATGAATGTTTTGAGATTGGTGGCTTTGAAGACAATGACGTTTGCTATCGAGCAATCAAAGCAGGTTTTCAATTGGTCATTGCAGTTGATACGTATGTTCATCACAATGCGCATAGTACATTAAATACCTATTATAAAAGTGCTCAAGTAGGCTTACACAATCGCTTGAAGTTCTATCAAAAATGGGCTTGTGATACACAACGAGATCATAAATTGATTGGCGCATACAGATTGGCGCTTAAGTGCGTGAATGACTTGGCGCAATTCTCTTCATCGATCAAGCGTGCAAAGTCTTTGGGTGTAGTTGGTGCGAGTGTGTTGATCACCAATGACATCACTGAAATGTTGTCGTCATACGATAGCAACTTGTTGGCTCAATTGCCTGCACAAGAACAGTCGTTGGCACTTTCTTTGGCGAAGTTAGTAGATACAGACGACCACAGTCAAGAACGTCGTGACGGTGTCTTGAACGCTCTTGAAGAATACCTATTACTTATCATTGGCGAAGACTTTACAACGAATGTTGCCTTGTCAGATTGGAAAACATTTAATGAGCGTGACGAGCGTAACGAAACACATCTTATGGCAGAAGAGATCGGGGCCGATTGGATTATCAGTATAGATGCCGACGAAGTTTTAGAAGACCGATTGACCAAAGAACACTTGGATCGATTGATGAAACATCCCGATCCTTTGGTACAAATGTATCATACTGGTTGGATCAATCATTGGGAAACTATGAACCTTGTGCGTACTGATGCACCCTTTACAAGTGGTAACGACTTGCGTGGTGGAATGAGTGGGCCTAGAATGTGGAAGGTCAAGCCAAAACCACAACGCATTGCAGGTGGAACGGCTAACGGTCTTCATTGTGGAAACGCACCCGAATACAGTGCGTTGAGCGCAAGAATTGGCAATGTTCGTTTTCGTCACTTGTCGCATGTTCGCAAGATCGATCGACTTGCCAAAAAGCATTTTTATGATCAAGTCGATAAAGAAAAAGATCCGATGTTTATAGGTGGCCCAAATGGAAACAGTGATTATGCGCATATTTCGCAAGGTGACAATGTTCAAGTCCAGTTGTATAATCCACACAATGGCCTTGCTAGTTTCATGCTTTGTTACGAAAAAGAAGACGTTGAATTGATTGCGCAAAAGTTAGACATCATGTTTGGTGTCAGTGATGAATTGATCCTTGTTTGGACTGGCGATTGGTCAAGTAAAGAAGACATGGAACGTTACGAAGATCAATCATATGACGATCAGCGATTGAATAACTTTGTAGAACCTGATCAATGGTTTGAAGACGGCCCATCTTATCGTTTGTGGGCACTTGCAAAGGCCTTTGGTGTCAAGTGGTTACATCACAAGTTTGATAACGATGTTGGTCTGTCTGCTTGTCGCAACAAGGCTATTGATTACGTTCGTGAAAACTTGCTTGATAAGGGAGTCAGTTGGTGTCAGTTCCTTGATCCCGATGAAATGCCAATAGGAAATATGCACGAACACAATACATCCGTTCGTAGATGTATCGAGCAAAACGACTGTTGGGGTATGATGTATATCTTTAAAAACAAGTTGCCACAAGGATCGTCACTTCCATATAGTACAAGTCAAAGTGTGCGTTTGTTCCGAGTTGATCCAAAAGGTATCATGCGTTTTCAAGGTCGAGCACATGAAACACTTGAACATTCATTCAGAGAATTGAACGATGAATATGGTGTAAAGCCAAACGTTCGCAAGTTTCCTGTTATGTGGATCAATCTTGGTTTAAGTGGCGATCCAATTGCAATGGCTGAAAAGTTACGCAAGTACACTGAAATGATCGTTAAAGATTTGAACGCAGATCCGATCAATCCACAAGCATGGTTGTCACTTGGATTACAGTTTATCAATGAAAGAGATCATGAGAAAGCAGAAGTATGCCTTGAACGTGCTTGCATGGTCGCAGGTGATGCCTTCATGCCTTTCAAAGAATTGGCAGTTGTTCAATTGAATAAGGCGTTGGGTATGTTGGTGGCTTGTAAACAACGTTTGAATGGATCTGAAAGCGTATTTTGGAAACACGTTGATGAATTGATTGCAGTCATTCAAAAGGGCGCACCTGCACACCCGATCATTGATACTGGGCCTGAAAACATTATTAAAGATATACCATTGCCACACTTTCCATATGAACGCATTGTATTGGATGCCAGTGGTGAGTTTTGTTTGTTGCCTGAGAAGGCCACAGACGAAGAGTAAGGGGCTTTAATGTCAGTCACACGATACCTACCACACCGACTACAATACACGATACACAACTTGATTGGTCACCCAGTTATGGAATTGTGTTATCTTATTGGCAAAGGTGAGTTGGGCAATCGTGTGCATGGCCTGACGTTGCTTTATGGATATAATTATCATCCACAAGGGCATAAATAATGGCGAAAAAGCAAGGCATAAGATTTGATCGAAATCAGTTGGATTTTTTAAAAGACGCAAAAGGTAAGTTGGCGAAGGCAAGTGCTGCCACCGTCGCGACTGTTGGAAAGTTTGCGTTAAGTTCGATCATGAAAAATGTTACAGTTCGTGCGTATTCGCCTAGTGAGTTGTCAAGTAAAAACCACCCATACGCTAGAAGACATGGGTCAATTCAAACAAGTGGTCTTGGCTCAAGGCCACCATATGCAGTTGGTACAAAGTCAGGCAAGTTTGCAAAGTCCATCAAAGGGCAAACAACAAACCAATATGAATATGCAATTACATACGTTCAAAACGAAAGCACACAACGCATTGTAAGTGGCACAAAAGTAATGTTGCCACGAAATCCAATTGTGCAAACAGTTCAAGATCGAAAATTCAAAACGGCCTTGCAAAAAGCGATGACAGATACTTTTAAAAAGAAGGTGCGCAATGCCTAGCAATTCGGGTGAGTTATTGCAGTTGATACGTTTACATTTGTTGAAACAATCGAGTGTAACAGACTTGGTTGGTGAACGAATACACACAACACACTTCATGGATTTTGATGACGTGACAAGGCAGTTACCATGTGTGATCATAGAGTTGGCAGGTGGTGACATGAATTACAATCAACATTTACAAAGTGCAACATTGTTTGTTTACTGTTATAGCGCACAGAACAGCGCACAAACGTTGCAAGTGTATCAGACGTGTCAAACGGCTTTACATGCAATAAGATTGGCACACAGTAGTTTATCAATGCGTGGGATGTTAGAAGAGAGTTCAAGGCCGATACAAGGATACAATGACAGTGTTCGTGCGTGGTATTGTAGAGCAACATATTTAGGTTTAACGGTGGGATGATGCAAAAAAATAATACACATGACGAAAAAACAGATCCTTCAATCGATCTAGTTCATTGGCATTGTAAAAAGTGCAAGATACGATTGGCAGTGATTGATCCGTTAGAAAGTGAATTGCGTTTGCGTTATAAAGACCTTGTTGTTGTTTTAAAGTGGTCTGATGAACATTGCGACAACGATCAATTTTCTGTATTATGTAGACGATGCGCTTGGAACAATGCGATAACACGCAAGCAGTTGAAAAATGGCACATTGGAAGACATGCAAAAAAATGATAAACAATAAACAATCAAACAATGTATACTAAAATTACTCATTAGGGGGCTATCATGGCATTGAATACACCTGTAGGTTCAACCAACAATATTTCGTTTGGACCGGGAAAAATTAAACTTGGAAAGTGGGAAGACTTGACTGCTTATTCACCTAGTACGATAGATATAACACCAACCACAGACGTTGGATATATCGGTGAAGACGGGATTACGTTAGAGTTGAACAGTGAAAAACGTATCATCACACAGGGTAACCCTGCAATTGCAACATATTCGTTTGCCATAGCGCAATCGGCTATGATCAATTTTACTTCAATCGAGTGGGATTTTGAGAATTTTGTATACGCATTGGGTGCAGGTGTAACAACTGCGACGGCTGCACTTAGTCAAACTTTTGGCTTTGGTGGTAATCCCTTAAACACTGAATGTGCAATCTTGATTGAACATGAAATGGCAAGTAGTGGCGATAGTCTTGAGATATATGCTTGGAAGTGTCAGTCAGAAAGTGGTTTTAGTATTCCACTTACTGCACAAGAAGAGCATAAGTTTGAGTTTGGTTTTACAGTCTTGAACAGTACACAAGATTGGTTGGCAAACACATTGGGCGCAACAGAAAGCCTGATCAGAATTAAACGAAACTTTGTATCTTAATTAACTTTGGGCTATTGAATAGCCTTATACAAAAGTTATAGAGCGATCACCGATCTTGATGTTGGTGATCGCTCTTCTTTTTTGTTGTTGACAGATCCTTTGTTGTGTTATACTGATTGGTGTTATCAATCCAAACAGGAGCGCAAAAATGACCACAGAACCAACACAAGAACAAACGCCACCCAATGTCGCAAACGAAACCCTAGAACAAGCCACAGATACAATCAAGGCTTTGTTTAGCACATTGGTTGCAATGGATCGTGTAGAGATCACAGACATCTTTGGTGATAAATACGATGTATCAACGAGTGTGAGCGCACGAAGACAGATAAAGATTTTGAACCTATTGGAAAAGGTTAAAGACATCGATCTAAATCTTGACTTGCAATCAGAAAACTTTATTGCAATGTTGTTGAGCCTTGCCAACAATGAACCCATCTTGAATATGCTTGGCGAATGCTTTGATGTGGCCTATCCAACTTTGGTAGAGCAAGTTACAGAAAAAGCGCAAGTAGCAGGCGAAGAGTGTGCAGATGCGTTGGATCTTTTCCCAATTGAAGAAATTGTGAGCGCAATCGCCCCTTTATTTATTCGCCTAGCCAAAAAAACAATGGGAGCGTTTCAAAAAGTAGCGCAAGGCTAGGCGTACCCAAAACAGAAGAAGAGCAAGTCGGAGAGTTAGAAGAGATCATCGGAACGCTGTTTAACAGTGGTTGGGTCTTGGATGACGTGCTTGATATGTCTTTTCAGCAGATCACATTGGTTGCGCGTTGTATTGTAAGACACAAAGCCAAAATGCTCAATATGGTATTTGAACCGATTGCACAAGGCTTGTCAGGTGTTAAAGGCAATAAAGGAAAAGGTAGACCATCGACCACAGGCCCACGAACACAACAGAAACTGAAAAAAACGGGTGCAAATGCACAAGTGCAAGATCAGATGTTAATTAGTCGTCTTGGATCGTTAGGGATCGATGTAAAGTGATATATTGATACCAAAGGGGGATCGCTATGGCTACAATGGCACAGATTGGCGCGAAACTGTTCTTAGACGTTACACAGTACAATAAGGGAGTACAGAGCGCAAACAAGAATACAAAAGGCTTTCAGAAGAGTTTAGGCAGTATCAATAAAGTCATTGGCACTGCCATTGTTGGATCTATTGCCGTCGCTGTTGGTGCAATGGCAAAACTTGCACAAGGCGCGATCGTTACAGGTGCTGCATTTGAGAAATCACTTGCAACAGTTGCAGCCGTTAAAGGTTTTCGTAACATCAATGATGCAGCGAGTGAAGGGGGTCAAGCACTTGCAGAGATGGAAACAAAGGCGCGATCGTTAGGTAAGTCAACAGCATACAGCGCAACGCAAGCAAGTGACGCGATGATTGAATTGGCGCGCGCAGGTTTATCAACCAATGACGTAATTGGAGCAATTGGGCCGGCTTTATTTTTAGCAGGATCGAGCGCAGCCAGTTTAACAAGTGCAACATCATTGCTAGCGTCAACCATGAAACAATTCGACCTAACTGCAGCCGATGCAACTAGAGTTTCAGACGTGTTTACGATTGCACAACAAAAGTCATTGTTTGCAATGGATAGTTTGTCAGAAGCAATGAAGTACGGGGGTACGATTGGATCGGCCTTCGGTATGTCATTGGAAGAAACAACTGCAGCATTGGCGCAATTTCGCGATTTAGGTGTTGAAGGATCTCAAGCAGGAACACAGTTTCGTCAATCCATGATCGCCTTGGCAAACCCAACGGGCAAGGCCAAAAAGGTCTTGGAACAATTTGGGTTAACAATTGATGACGTATCACCTGCTACGAATTCCTTCAGTGAGATTTTAGATACTTTAGGCAAAGCAAATATGTCTTTGGCAAACGTCACGGATCTAGTTTCCAAACGTGCAAGTGGGTCGTTCGTAAAGTTGATCGACAAGTTTAAAGAAGGCACATCAACATACAACGAATTGATTGAAACGTTTGAAACGGGTGGTGGGACTGCAGAAGAAACCTATGCAACGATGATCGACAACGTTGCAGGTCGTTTTAGTATCTTGAAGAGTGCTTTTGAAGAGTTGCAATTAACGATCTTCGATACATTTAGTGAGCCATTAAAGGAAGTGCTTGGCACGGATGATGACAGTGGTATGATTGGCCTTGTCAATACTTTAACCGATGCGTTTCAAGCAAGTGGTCATGTATTCAAACAAGTCTTTGGTGACATTTTTGGCAGTACGTTAAGCGCAATCAATTCAAACCAAATTGAAATTGCAAGTTCCATCGGTGCTGTTGCCATACAAGTGGCCTATCTTGGCAAGACTTTTGTTGACCTGTTGCCAACATTGATGTTGTTAGGTAAGGCAGTAATTACTATTTTCGTCACTGGAAAGGTCATAGCGATGGCAAATGCAGTGACAATATTTACGGCAGCCATTTCAGCAGCGACGGTTGGTACAACTGGTTTAAGAGCAGCCATGTTGGCAGCCATTGCAGCCAGTGGGGGTTTACTTGTAGTCGTTGCAGGATTTGCAACATTGACAACGATAATGGTTTCCTTTGCAATGAGTTCATCAAGAGCAGCCAAAGCACAAGAAGACTTGCGACGATCATTAAATGCAAGTGCAGACGCACAAGCAAGGTTCAACAGCGAAATGATAGGGGGCGCGCGTTCAGGCTTAAATTCAAACAAGGTTGAAAGCATTGAATTGTTAAAAGGCGAGTTGGCAGCCCAAGACGCGTTGAACAATGTACTTGAGAGCCAATTGGAAAAGGTGAGCGCATTAACAGAAAAAGAAGAGAACGCAAAGATCGTAAAGGGTCAATTGTTTCAAGTCACACTTGATGGTGAAAAGGCTTTAATCGATCAAGCCACTGCATTGAGTTTAAACAAAACGGCATTGGGTGAAAAAAATGACGTGATGCAACAAACCTTAGACATTCAAGACGCGTTGAACAGTAAAGAAGAATTGTCAAAAGAAGTATTTCAAAGAAGTGTAAAAGCAATGCAAGACGCACAAGATGCACAAAGGGCCTTCAATGAAGGCAAGTTGAATGCTACCTTATACACAAACCAAGTTCGTCAAGCACTTAATAATTTCGATGGCGATCTTAAAACAACTGTTAGGGGATCTTCAACTGCAGCCGACGCAATCGAAGAAATGGGCTTTCAGATACAAGCCATTCAAAAGTCATATGTACTTGCAGGAAATGCAGCCGAAGGCTTTAACAACGCATTGGCGCAAGCGAGTGCCACAGCGAATGCAAACGCAGCCAAAGACACAGCAGAACAGATACGCGAAGAGAAAAAGTCACGGAAAAAAGCCAATGAAGACTATGTCAAGGCACGAAAAAAGTCGGCTGCAGCACGGTTAAAACTTGAACAAGAATTATCCAAACAATTAGAATTGTTGAGAGCAGAAGACAATGATCTTTTGGCAGTGCAGTTGCAACAACGCATTGATGAAGTACGAAAAGTGTATGATGAAGAGTTGCGTTTTGCGCGTCGAAATAAGGCAAAGCAATTAGAGATTGAACAAGGTTATCAAAACACAATTTCAGGTCTATTGCAACAGGCTACTTTTTCTCAAATAGAACAAGCGCGAGAAACAGCAAAAGAGATTGAACGGGCCAACATACGCTTTGGAGACTCAGAACGTCAAAGACTTCAAAATGAATTGAGTGATAAACTCAAAGAAGAAAAAGATAGTCTTGAAAGTATCAACAACGCCATCTTTGTTGCTAGCATGGAACGTAGTGATCGACTGATGGCACAACGTGAAAAGGACTTGATCACAGACGAACAATACAACGATGCACTATTGCAATTATCTCAAGACGAAAGTGCACAAGAACAAAGTGCACAACAAGCCTTTAATCAAAAAAGAGATGCACTTGAAGGTCAGTTTCAAAACAAACGTCAAACATTGAATGCAGAGATTGCACAAACAATTGTTGATGAACGTTTAGCAATCGAGCAACGTGGTGTATTGCAAGAGTTACAATTACGTCAACAAGCAGATTTGGAGATTTTGCGTCAACGTGGTTTAAGCGAAGAAGAGATCGCAGTGATGCAAGAGATATACAGGGGGCAAAGACTGCAGGCAGAACAAGGCTTGGTTGATCAATTCGTCAAGCCATATGGTGACTACACGCAACGCATTGATGATTTGAATAAACAAAGTACAGACGCATTGACAGACAGAGCCAAAGAACGTGCAGACAAAGAAATTGAATACTTGCAAAAAAGGTTCGACTTAGAACAACGCTTGTCGAGTACAGAAATACAAACAGAAGGTAACGAAGAGATACAAGCGCAAGCATTGGCCCGTGTTCGTTCAGAAATGGAATTGCTAGACGAGCAATATGGTAAGAGTTCGAACAGTCTTAAAGGACTAGGAGAGAGAGCAGCAGACACATTCAAAAAAATTGTCAGTGGAGTTGGTCAAGCCTTAAAGAGTGTCATAGCATTTTCTAAAAGTGCAGGTCAAGCCATCGGTCAAGGCCTTGAAAGTGGCCTATCGTTTTTCACGGGTGGTGCTGCAACAATGAACATCGGTGGACTTTTACAAGAAGCCACAAATGCAAGTCAAGAAGCACAAAAAGCAGGTCAAGAACGACAACAAGCATTGAAACAACAATTGGAAAGTGGAGACATTACACAAGGCGAATATGATCAAAGTATTAAAGGTGGATTAGGACAAGTAAGTCCTGCAGGTCAAGCAAAAGAATTCATTGACGAGTTGTTAAACAATGCTGTAAGTTTTGCGCAATCAATTGCAGAACAAGCCCCGTTAATTATCAACGGTCTTGCGAGTGCGTTGCCACTTTTGATCGAGCAATTAATTGTATCAATTCCATTGGTGATCAGTGCATTGGGTGACGGGTTACCCGTTGTTGTCTTTGCTTTGATTGATGGTATTATTGCTTTGTTGCCCGTGTTGGCAGATGCCTTGTTGAATGACGCATTGCCAAAAGTGATCGATGGTATCATAACTTTGTTGACGGTTAAACTTCCCGAATTGGCTGAAACTTTGACACCTATCGTTGCAGATTTAGTTCAGTTTATTGTTGAGCAAGCACCGAAAATTGTGAACGCATTGACAAGCGCATTGCCAACGGTCATCGACTTCTTAGTGAAGGGTATCACACAGATTTTAACAGGCATACCCACACTGATTGAAACGTTGTTGGCTGCAATTCCTGTGATCATCACTGAATTGCTTGGTGGTATATCCAATCTTGTGATGGTCATATTTCAAGCGATACCCTTGATTATTGAAAAAGTTATCATGGCGTTGCCTGACATCATTCGTGCCTTGTTGCGTGGGTTGTTGGGTGTCGTGGTTGAAATCGCAAGTGCATTGCCAATGTTGATAGCAGAGATCATAAACTTATTACCCGTTTTGTTAAGCGCAATATTGGAGTTGATACCTGAAATTATCATTGCATTGGTTGAAGCCATCCCGATGATTATCGAAAACTTGATCTTGGCATTGCCTTTGGTCATTGCAGCATTGATTAATTTGATACCAACGTTGATCGTTGAATTGATAAAGGCCATTCCACGTTTGGCAGTCGTCTTGGTCATGGGTATGATTGATCTGTTGATCGTTCAATTGCCCCGTTTGGTCTTGGTATTAGGACAGTCGTTAGCGAGCGCAATTATAATGTCTGTGATGGCAGTGGTTGAAACGTTGCGCGATCTGTTCAATTCATTCCCCGAAATCTTAGAAGATGCAATTGCAATGTTTAAAGACTTGCCACAGAAGATCGCAGATGGTTTAAGCAGTGCCTTTGATCGTTTTATCGACTTCTTTCGTGATGTGATTGCAGAGATTACATCCTTGGGAAGGGCTGAAACAGCATCATTTGGCGATACGCCGGGCGCAATCAAAGCAGGAACAAGTGGCCTTAGTGCTAACTTTGCACCCGACGACTACATAATTGCAGCCCAAAAACCAGTTGACTTATTAAAACAAGCAATGGGCGCAGTAGGTCAACAGTTGCCAAAGTCTTTGACTGGAATGTTTGCAAAGTCGTTTCCACCAACAATGACACAACCACAAAACGCAAGCACATCAAACGCAAGCACAACCAACATTCAAATCACAGCAGAAGGGCGATTGCTTGACGATATACAAGTTAAAGCAATAGATAGGGGTCATGCGCCACAAATGGAACGCAAACTAAAAAAGAACAGGGGCGCAAGGATCGGTTTTGATCGTGGTCGGTTCAATGCGTTTGGAAAGTGATATAACGAATAAGACAAAGGGGGAACAGTGCCACAGTCACCAAAATCATTTTTCATCGTGCCAACACTTGAAAACGCAGAGTTTACCAATACCGATACACAAGGTGGTGCAAGTTATGGTGTAGGTATTCCAAACAAAGCCAACACGGGATCGTTAACCGTGCTTGGAACGGGCACACCTAGTGAAAACAATCCGAGTGATCTAACATTAAGAGTGCAAGATAGTGGATCGTTGAAAAACACATCCTTTGCATGGAAGGTGTCAACAAATAGTGATGAATTGTATCTTGGCGAAAATGACAGGCGATACAGTCACAATTTTAGTGACCCATTTTTCAATAGTGCGTTTGACAATGGTCTTTATGGGTATGGTCTTTGTGTTGGATATGCACCGAATGAAGAACGTGAATATTGCATTCTTGTAGATCAAGGAAGTTTAACCAATCAAGTACAAGTTGCGTATCGTAATGCGTTTACAACAATACGATACTCAAGAAACAGTGGTTGGATCAAAACAATTATTAACTTGCGCACATCGTTTGATCGTGGTGTTTCATACAGTGGATCAGGGTCAAACGCAAGTGCAAACATTGCCACATGCACACTTGATAACGGATCGTGTTTGATCTTTGTGCAATACAATGGTGATATAGATGTTTACAGTACAAACAACGCAACGACATGGAAGTTGATAGCGCAAAACATCGTGGGTCGTTTTTCAGACTTTGAAGACAACAGAAATGAAAGGTATTTACAATTACAATGTGCAAGTAGTGGAAACTTTGTAAAGTTGTCATGGTGTCGATTGGTGACACAGACATATACAGTGACAATAAATGTGCCATTCTTTGGAGAACAAACACAAACATATACAACAGATGGATATGTAGTAACAACAATGACCAGTTCGGATCGTGGTCTTACATGGCAAGTTACAGACGAGATACTTGGATCTTCGAGTACATCAAACGTTTATAGATATGTTGGTGAGTCATCGAACAGTGGATCTGATCGTTTTGTCTATTCGTGTTGTGGCCTATCAGACAGCACAAAAGGTTTTATGTTTGCAATGGTAGACACACAAGCCAACGTTATCAGAACCTACACAAGCACAGGAATGAACGCTTTATCAGAGAATACATCTTTGGCAGTACCTTACAGTTTATTTAATCAAAGTGCGCCAGTTGTGAGCATTGTAAAAGGGCATGACAGTATATTTATGCACATCGACTATGAATTACAATCAAGTCAATACCTTGAGCCACCACATGCAGCCCAAACAAATGTTGGTATTGATGCGTATCCTGTAGTTATGTCAGGTGAACAACGCATGTTAACAATTAGCCTTGATCAGTCGCTTGAAAATGCGCAGTGGTCAGACCTTGGTGAATACTTTTTTGAGTTGTATGCAAATGGTTTTAAACTTGATCCCACAATAAGTGGGTTTATGGGATCTAGACGTTATCGTTTTTATCGTGCGAGAATGATAAAGGTGGGATCTTCAATCGCAGTGGTTGCAAGTTTGCGTGATAAAAAAGTCGGTGCAGCCGATGGAGAGATCCCAAACATCATTTATTATCGAATGGGTGGTTTTTCTACTTTGCCAGTTAATGACTTTTATGATGATGGTGCATTATTGGGCGACAGTCATCCGAAGAACAAGCAACAACAAACGTTTGCTTTATGGTCGCCACAGTGGGAATGTTGGCAAGGCGCGCCTGCAGGTGTATTAGATGCAAGTGAAGATGGCCTATGGACTGAAACGCGTAGCAACGCGACACGGTTTTGGCGCACAGACTGTTTGACCATCACCAATCAAACGAATGGAAATAACAAACTGTATTATGAATTCTTTTCTAGTTATGGCGTATACATTCCCCAAAATACTCAAGGATATGGAACACCACCAAACAACTGGTTATTTAGTACAAATGAAAGCGAGTTTGCAAGTCCTGAGAATGCGACGAGTGGCATTGTAAAGGGATCAAGTGGGTGTTGTATCGAGTGGACTTGTAGAGTTAATCTTGAAAAGACCATGTCTTTACCGAGTTGCGCAGTACGGATCGAAGGTTATGTCGGTAGAAACAGCCAATCAAACGCAAGTGGTGTACCACCAAAGACGGCATGTATTGAAATCAGAATGTTCAAAGATCAAATTGTTGTTTTTGATTACATTGCACAGACTTCATTGGCGACGATCGATCTGACATCTGCAGTTATCAAGTTGGATAATTTCTATGAGTTTAGACTAGGATCGTTGCCTAACAGATACAGTTCAACCCCACGCATTGCGCTTATGGCAAGGCCTTTGGGTGAAGACACTTGGTACACCACATCTTTGCTTATACCGAGTACACAATCGACACCTGCACTTGCAAATAATACAATGTATCAACGTTTGCAGTTTGGTTGTTTGAATAGCAATTTAGTTCAAGGCTTATCACAAGATTGGAGAAATGTTAGAGTTCACAGGGGCAATGACTTAGGTGTTTTGGCTTTGTGTGGCCTTGCAAGTTACAACCCAATTCCTGACTGTATTCGTGGCATGCCAATCACAAACAATCTTACTTACTTGCGCGCAGGTCAATCGGCAGTTTGGTCGGGTTCGAGTGGTGCAGAAAACGATCTTTTTGATCTGAAAACCGAGTATGCACACAATGCCAACAACATCTTGCATAGCGATAGCCCCCGTCAACAGTGGAGATCGGCAGGCCTTACAACAAGCATGGAAACGGTTTTTGCATTGCCAACAGATAGTAATGATCGTGTTCAACGTCAATTTGTCAGTGGTTTTGCAGTGGTTGGAACAAACGCTAAATCGATCACTTTACAAGGTGCAACGACAAGCACATATTCAGACTTGGTCACGATTGACTTTGAATATACAAGGGGTCGAGTGGTTACGACTTCCACGGATGATCACACAATCGAAATTGAGTTTGATAGTGGTAAAGTGCCAAAGGCAGGAGAGTTGATCAGTGCAAGTTCAAAGGGTGGGCGCAAGTGGTATTCACGTTTTGGCCCATTGGTTAGTTGTAGTGGCATAAGTAACGATCAACATGGCACAATCGTTGATCACTTTGATGGGCCATCAGTAAGCAAACAATATATTGAGTTAAGCGATCTCAATACCGATGTTGTGATCGGAGCAGGTACAACAATCATCGTATATCGTGATCGTGGTTACGGTGCGTTCAGTGGTACGCGTTCAAGTAAGTCGTATAAAGTTAAAGCAAGTGGAACAGGAAACGAGATCGAAAATTACTTGTATTGTGGATCGATAGTTGCAGGGAATACATTAAGTGTGAATAACTTGCTTGATTGGGATCACACCGTTGACGAACAACCTAACAATACGATGTTCAATAGTCGCAGTGGTTTGACATGGGGATACAATGAAGGGCCAAACAGACGTTCGATACAAGGCAAGTTAATTGGTGATGTGACAGATCAAGTTCGCAATCGTTTAAAGAACAGTATCCGAAGAGCAACAGACTTCAATCGTAGACCGTTATTTTTCGTCTTAGAAGACGGATCGCAATCACCTGATACAATGTTTTTTGGAAATGTTGAGTTAGGATCAAATGATAACTCAGGTTACTTTTATGACGAAAATATGCAACAATGGCGATCCGTTGGTGACTTGACGTTGACCATAATTGAGAACATTTAAGAAAAAGTGAAAAAACTTTACTTATCTTGTTGCACTCTATAACATACTGTGTTATAATCATAGTATAACAACAACAAACGGAGCAATGTTATGACTACAATCACACTTGAAACACAAGAAAAAGTAATGCGAGATCTTTGGCAACGTCACTTGCAATGGCAAGACGACAAAGATGGATCATATAGCCCTTACACAAAAAAAGAAGCATGGCGCAATGAAGATGGTACATATCGTTGCACACCTGATTTTTACGCAAGTTTGAAGTCTTACATCGCATATCATTCGGCTTTTGAGATCACCAACGGTGTTATATATGCCACGCGCTTTGGTCGCAAGCAAAGCAATGTCATCGGTCGCAAGTGGGAACAGATTGACGCAATGATCGCATTTATTTCAAACTTTTGTATCTGTGATGGCGAAGAAAAAAACGTATTCGTTTTGGAACGCCCACATGATAATAGTTACAACAAACGCGCAGTATAAAAGCGCGCATCGAATAAAGGTCAGTCATCGCGATTGGCCTTTACTTTTTTAGTGTAGTCCTTTGATATGAGTTACATTGGCTTATGCAATTACGAGATTTATTCAACATACAGATCAATGACAGTCTTATAAATGGGTTTTGGAATGACCGATTTAAGCAAGGCACGGTCGATGCTTATATTGCAATAGATTGCATTTTTGGCAATGGTAAACGTATAAGAGTTTCAACCGAGCCAATTACTTTGTATGACAGTGCGAACAATCCCATTGAGTATGAACCTTTGTTGATGGAAGAACCAACCATATCAGAGTCATACGAGTGGAAGGGTGGCACACCATCACAAAGAAGTTTTACCGTTTCATTAGATGCAAGACAGATCAATCCGTTGGGTATCGTGTTTGGTGGTGACATCTTGGCAGGCGTTGCCGAAATCAGTTTGATTGATATAGATGTGCCATATGAAAACCGTTTTGTTTTCATGATTGGTGACATGATTGGTGGTTTAACATTTGGAGCGCAACAAGAAACAATCGAGTTTGACATATCAGATCCAAAGTTGACAATGGATCGCATAACACCCGAATACATCGCCACAGAAGAGCGAATTCCCACATTGCCCGACAATCAAAAAGGCCAACGGTATCCCTTGTTGTTGTCAAGGTTTGCATATGTTCCGTGCATACGAATGACAAGCAACGCATATGGAACACAATTTTTGATTTGCATAGGTCATGATTTTGACGTTGATGAAGTTTATCGAAATGGTGTGCAAGTCTTACGAACAGGAAACAATTTAGTTAATCCTTACAAGTGGTCAGTATTGAAAACCAAAGACGAGTTTGGAACATCGATCACCGTCATTGATTTTGAGTATTCGCCATTGTTAGAGCAAGATGAATACACATGGCAAGAAAGTGATACCGTCTATGCGATCGTCAACAGTTCAAGGCCCAACCTTAGCGTTGTAGACACGATTGAAAGTTTACTAGTCAATCATACTGGCTTTGGCACACAAGGCCTTGATCAAGTGTTGTTGTCGCGCTCAAAGGGTAAAGAGCCAACGTATCTAAATGTAAACGTCTGTATCAATGGAAGTGGTGATAACAGTGTTACAACAATCGAATACATCACAAGTACATTATTGGCGAGTTTTACAATGGTTCAACTTGCATATAGCGCGCAAGGTATTGGCCCAGTATTTACAGACAGGCGATCACAATACACCGTTTTATCATTGGAAACACAAAGTACATTGCTTTACGATCGTGTAAGTGCGTTCAATGAAAGCAGTAAAGAAAACATGTTCAACGTCTTCACAATACAATACGATTATGATGCAATGAATGACACCTATCGAAAGACGATACAAAGAACATCGAACAATCATAATCTTTGCGCCATATCTGAAAGTAAAATTGGTCGAAGAGAGTTAGAGCCAATCACATCGATCAACGTTTTTGATGAACAGACAGCCAGTTACATTATTGATTGGTACGCAGATCACTACACTTTACCAAACTACACAGTTTCATACAGTGGGTCACCACGCTTGTTTTTCATGTTGAAAGTTGGCGACAACATTCAGTTAACCGACGAAAAAATTGGTATTACAAATGTCAACGCTACAGTTTTTTCGATTGAGTATCAACGTGGTCAAGTTATACTAGGCTTGCGCCTTTGGATCTTGTTTGACAAGGTGTCAGGTCGCTTGCAATAATATACAATAAACACATCAACCACCACACAGGGGTAACACATGAGCAAAAAATCAATCTATAAAAATCTATTGAAAAACTTACCAATTTCCGAAATCATGGAATTGATTGAAATTCTTAAAAATCAAGGCCTTGACGAAAGCGAGATCATTGAACAAGTATCCGTTTTGTTAGACCAAATGATTGACTTTGAAAAAATCATCAAACGCAATCCTGAAGTTGGTGCTGCGATTGAAAGCATTGACGACAAGTTAATTGCAACGATTATCAAGATCAGCATTTCAATTGCGAAAGCACGTAAGTTGTTTGGTAAATAGTAAGTGGCAGGCAATCTAACCATAGATCGCACACAATCATCAGGCTATACAGCAATCGAGTTGAATAGTCTGTTTGATACCTTTGTTGCGCAGTTTGCAAGTACGTTGCCCAGTGTAGTACGCACTCGCTGTGGCAATGAATTTGATAACATATCGATCAGCGATGGCGATGCTATAGCAACGGGCATTGATAGCCCTGACAGTCTTTATAGAGCGATTGCATACCTAGGTCAAGAGTTGTATGAAAATGGCGACTGTGTAGACGAGAGCGCGAATAGTAATTGGGGCACAACCGTTGTTGCAGGAACAACCTTTAACAGTTGGTCAATGACAGTTCGAGATCGCGACGATGATGATGACGATGATGATGGTTTTACGTTAAGCCCATCGACCAACTACATCAACCCTTATGTTTTTCAAAATGGGCAATCAAGCACAACGTTGCCAAACAGATCAATAGAGTTGCAATCAATTGCATTGTTAGATCGTGTCAACACAACGAGTTTAGCATTTCAACTGATGTTGAACAACGCAGGTTCACGCGTTCCAATATCCAATACATCAACGAACGTAGGGAACATCCCTGCTTTCTTAAATGGTCAAACCATTGCCACAAGGCGTTTCAGTGGTACGATTGGATCGCAAGTTCCAACCATATATTCAAGCATAGACATCACACCAACGTCTTACAGTGGTGGAACAACGATCACACTATCAAACGGAATACAACAAGTCGTTGATGGTGGTCTATCTGACAATACATCTTTGCCACTTATAACGGTCGAACATTTTGACGGTATTGGCCTTGATCAATGGTCACCGAGTGTATCAAGCGCATTGACAACATTGACGATAGAAACCTTTACTGAAGACGTTGGACTTTTGTCTTGGAATATACCAACACCAACAACATTGACAACCGAGCCTTTTAGTGTTGGATGGCCCCTAGGTACGCAACCATCAAGCGCATCATGTGCAGGAAGTGAAAACGAAATTACAGAAAATCTAACTTCACAAATAACCGGAACAATTCAAACATTCGAATTGACAAGACCATATGTCAGTGGTAGTTTAAGAGTGTATTGGAATGGTCAACGCCAAACCGTAGGCGACACAATAACCGAGATTAACGATACGCAGTTTTCAACCACCTTTTTGCCCACTGTAGGCACGGAGTTGATTGCTGATCTTGTACCAAAATAAAAACTATATTGTGTCCTTACGGAGAAAAAAATGCCTTTACAATTTGTAAAACAACAGATCAAAAATAATCAGATCGATGCCACTAAGATGGACTTGTCTTCAGGACAAACCTTTGACTTTTCAAACCTTGTTACCTTGGTTGCTGAACCTATTGCGTCTACATCGGCTGCAACTAAAAACTACGTTGATAACGTTGCTAACGGTCTTTACTGGAAAGCCCCTGTAGAAGTTGCAACTATCGCAAACATCACCCTTGCAGGTGCTCAAACAATTGATGGTGTTGCCGTTGTTGCAGGAGATCGTGTTCTTGTTCGTTCTCAAACAGATGGCGCAGAAAACGGTATCTATATTTGTGTTGACCCTGGTGCTTGGACTAGATCGGAAGACATGAACGCAGGATCGGAATTTCCGGGTGCTGCTGTTTTCACTCTTCGTGGTACAACACATGCAGACACTGGATTTGTTTGTTCAAATGACGTTGCCCCGACCCTTGGAACAACTGCTATTGCCTTTGTTCAATTCACAGGTGCAGGACAGATTACTGCAGGCGACGGACTTGTAAAGAATGGTAACGTGATGAGCGTTGACCTAGTAGCATCAGACTCAGGCTTGACCTTCACAGGTGGAAAGTTAGAAGTTGAGGATCTTGGTCTTAAACTTGAAAAGCAAGGTTGGGAAAATGGGTATGAAGAATTCACCACAAGTGGTCAATTGACATTCACATTGACTTCACTTACTACAGCCAACGCACCTGCAGAATTCAGAAACAGTGGTAACATCAAAGTGTTCCGTAACGGTCAGTTGCAACGCTCAGAAAGTGGCGCAGGTCAACCGACTGATGATAACGGTTACAACATTACCGTAAGTGGTTCTGATGTAAACGTTGTGATCAAAGATGGTTTCCCGTTAGTAAGTGGCGAAATTGTTCAAGTTCACTACGTTAAAAATGCCTAAAGTCTGAAAGCAAATTGCTTGATTGACATGTTATTGCTCTTTGTGTTAGAAATAATGCAAAGAGCAATTTTATTTTAGGAGCGCAAGCATGTTTGTAGTTTATTTAGATTTAGAAGGAACGGGAAAAGCAAAGCCAGTTCCTTGTATGCACGTTAAACCATTGAAGATGCTTGGTGATAATTGGTTCAAGTTGACGGGTGTTGAACAGATCAGAGAGTATGCAAGGCCAACAATGACAGTGACTGAATTGATGGTGCAAGTTAAACACATTCAATACATTATTGGTGGCGACGATCCTGCAGATGTTCCCTTTGTGGAAACGAGCAAGACTAACCCCACAAAGGATGAAGATAAAGAAGAAGTGTCAACGGATACCGAAGATAAACCAAAGGCCACAGATAGCGATATAGAACCTTTAAAGACAAAAAGAAAGCGTGGCAGACCGAAGGGGTCGAAGAACAAACCAAAGACTAATTCAAATAAAAAGTGATACAATACCGAACAAAGGAGATAGATCATGACTTTTGAAGAATACCAACGCATAGCACAACAAACGGCACAGTATCCAAAGGAAAACCACATTGGCTTGTTTTATGTGTTTTTGGGACTTACAAACGAAAGTGGCGAGTGTGCAGGCAAGATTAAAAAGTTGGTTCGCGATCATGAAAGTATTGCGCAAGGCCTTGAAGAAAAGCGTGAAGACATCGTCGATGAATTGGGTGATGTCCTTTGGTATCTTTCAGCGTGTTGCGATGAATTGGGTGTATCATTGGAAGACATAGCCAAACGAAACAATGAAAAGTTGTTAGACCGTTTGAAACGAAACCAAATTAAAGGCAGTGGTGACAAGCGATGAAAGGCAAAGTAAGACCACAACCAAAACAAACGATGACACGCCAACAACCTTTGTGCATGTCAACTCAAGCGCAGATCATTCGATCTATGGCAAAAGAGTTGAACGAACAATCAAAGAAGGAAGACGACAATGAGCAAAACTAATTGGGCCGGTGGATCGGGTTGGAAGGCAATAAGCGATCCCACAAAAAAGTTAAGTGGTCGCGTATTGGTTGCAAGCGCAGGTGTCACACAGTTTGCAGAAGATTATTTGTTGACATTGGCAGGCACAACAACAACTTTTGTTAATGCACATTATGGCTTGACGTTGAATTATGCCTTTCCTAGTAGCGTAAGTGAAACAAGTTTTAACGGTGGGATGCTTGGCCTTATCTCAAGGGCCACAGGTTTAACGAGTACACCGATCACAGCACAAAATTGTTACCTAGGTCGTATCAATGCAAGGGATAGTGTTGCACAGATTATAAGACGAAATGCAGGGGTAGAAACAACGCTTGCAAGTGCAATATTGCCAACGTCAACATATTCGTTTGGTGTTTTGCACACGATGCGTTTGAATACTTATGGCAATGATCCCGTAAACTTGCAATTCTTAGTTGATGATACAACATTGGTCACAGTTGGTGACAGTTCAACAAGCGCATTGACCACGGGTTACGCAGGATTACAAGCCAACGGGGGAATTGCATATTGTGATAACTTTACGATCTTGGAATATGCAGATACAGGCGATAGCCCATACACGGGATGGTTACCAACTTCATCCTTTACGACAAACGATCTCATTGCATGGTACAAGTCTGATACGGGTATAACTTACGACAATAGCGCAACAAAGACGATCGCAACGTGGGCCGATCAAAGTGGTAACAGTATTGATTTAGCAAAGACAGCAGGCGCATCATTTCCGAGTGGAACACCACCAACCTTGACGACATCGGGCACAATTAATTCAATTCGTTTTGATAAAGACAGTCATAGCGTACTTGCTGCAAATTGGAATTCTAAACTTGCTTTGCGAACAGCGAATAAAGGAATTGCTTGGGCTGCCTTGGTGAAGGTTTATAAAGAGCCGATCGGTGATCTTGTTACGAGTGGTGCAGGCGAAGATCAAACATTGGGATCAATGATCAACGTTGGTCGTTGTTATGACTTTCAGTTCTTTGACGATCCAACATCGGATAACGCATTGAAGACGGCTAGGTTTAGATCGGGCGCAAGTGGCGCATTTACTACAGGTACAACGGTTTACAATGTTGGCGATTATGCGATTTATGTATTCAATGCAAATGGTACATCACCGAGCGCAGGCACAACCGATCGGGGTTGGTTTTACAATGGAACGCAGATCAATGAGTATAGCGCAAATGCACCGTCAAACCTTGACGAAGACACAGAGCCACAGTTGATCGTGGGTCGAAGATCATTGCAAGATCAAAGCACTGCCAATGAAGATTATGCGTATGGCACTTTTGACATCGTTGAAATGCAGTTGTATTCAGATAGTGTACTTGGTGCAGAGCGCACAAAAATCGAAGGTTACTTTGCTTGGAAATATGGATTACAATCGCTGTTACCGAGTGACCACCCATACAAAAACAGTCAACCATCTTAACACCTAACAAGGGGATACAATGAACGCACAGACGACACAAGACCAGTCGCAAGCCGATCAACGTTTCATAGTTCATCGACATGCCAATTGGTTATTCATGCTAGACGCAACGGAATACAACACCACAGGCATTGCACATTTTATGGTTGCCTTTGGAAAAGAAACGGTATTTCATGCAAAGTACACCACAGACGAAGAAGGGCAAGGCCATTGGGTTTTTCGTCAACAAGGTGGCGAGTTGATCATTTTGCAATGGGATACGATGATCATTAAGGTCAAAGAATTGATTGATGAAAGTGAAGGCATGGGCCTTGTTGTCGCTAAACACCAGTTGTTGACAGACTTTGATCAAGTGTTTTCAATTGATCAAGTATTGGAATTGCTATAACGATTTGACTTATATAACCTAACGTGTTACCTTGTTTATACACAATCCAAAACAGGGGCAAACAATGAGTGATACATTATCTTATGACGTAGTTTTACGTTTCAAAATCGACGATTTAACTGACAAAGGTGCAGACATTCCACGACGTGAATTGTATTCAGAGTTGAGACGACAATACCTAGAAAAGACAGGGGAAACAAGTGCATCATTGGCGAAGTTGTTAGAGATTAGTCCACAATCATGCAGTACTTTAGCAAGTGGATCAAACTATCGACTTCCTGCGTGGTACATCATTTTACGTTTGTGTAAGTTACTGGGTTACGACTTGGTAATCAAAAGCGATGCAGTTGAGATCGTCGAAGATCCTAAGACACATCTTGATCAACAAAGTGCTTGATGTCTTTTCGAGTTATAAACATAAGACTAAACAATCAAGATTATGTTGATGAATTATCAAAAAGACTTGGTTGCGACTGTTCAAATGCAAGATGGGTGCAGGTATTAAAAGACTTTCCAAACTTGTTTGATTTAGAGTATCTTTTTGAAGTCAAAAAACGAGCATCCGATCCCGTGGTCACGCATCTTGACATGTCAAAATACCAGTGGGAATATATGCCACCGTATCAATCTAAAACGATTTATCCCTTTGCTCACTTCAAGTTAGAAACAAACATGTCAAACGATGAATTGGCTGAAATAGTGCAACAACCAATTACAGACCTTACGGACTCAATATGGTATCCAAAGAAAGTACCAAAATCACTTTCTTTAAATGCTTGGAATAGTCACTTTGATATAAAGCCACAGTATCCTATATATATAATTTCAAAGGGTCGAGTGAAGTGCAAGACAGCGCAAAGCCTTGACTTTATGGGCGTAGATTATTCAATCGTTGTTGAACCTAGCGAAGAAAGTCAGTATCGAGAAAGATGGGGCGATCGTGTTTTGGTCGGAAACTTTGATACCACAACAAGATCGTCTATACCTGTTCGTAATTGGGTCAATGAGCATTGTAAGGCAGACAAGTATTGGTTACTTGATGACAACATCAATTACTTTTATATTCTCAATGACAACAGATACTTGCGATGCAAGACAAGTTCTATTTTTGCAATCATTGAAGACTATGTCAATCAATACGAAAACATTGCAGTTGCAGGCATGAATTATATGGGTTTTTGCAGATCAACTAGTAAAGTTGCACCATACGTTTTAAATACAAGGGTGTATTCGATGACGTTGCTTGACAAGGCCATGAATGAACAGATCAAAATTGATGGTCAATTATGGCGTGGTCGATACAATGAAGATACCGATCTTTGCATACGCTTTTTGAAGAAGGGTTTTTGCACTATAAACTTTCAAATGTTTATGGGCGACAAGGCTGCAACAATGACGGTTAAAGGTGGAAATACCGATTGCGTTTATGTCGATGGTGACAACAGATTGACCTTCGCGCAATCGCTTGTTGATCAACATCCCGATGTTGTTACGGTATCTAAAAAATGGGGTCGCTTTCATCATCATGTTGATTGGTCGGTCTTTAAGCAGAAGAGAATAAAGAAAGATCGTTTTACAGTTCGTGATTATGGTTTGTTCATTGACGAATACTAACAACGTGTATTTTTAAAGAAACTTTACTTATTTGTTTGCAATACATAACACGTTACGTTATACTTATATAGAACAAACACAACAACGGGGCTAACAATGAAGGACAATAAAATATGTAATATAGATGTCACCTATATTGACAAACTAGGGGATCAACGAACATACATAACAAAGGGAATTATTATTGATTTCGCAGGTGATGTTAATTTTCAAATCATGGAACGTCTAAAAATGATTGGATGGCAAAACTTGGGCAACGACTATCAAGTAAAGAGATTTAAAATTGCATACACGAAAGACATTACAACAAACGGGGCTAACAATGATTAAAGACAACACACAACATCACAATTTCAAAATCGACCACTGTGATCCGACCCGATACAAATGGTTAGAAAACTTATCAACACCTGCGCCAAACTTATCAACAACACAGCGTCAAACGCTAGTTAAATGGGCTTTGGGTCAATTGGGTATGTCGATTACACCATACAAGTTAAGATTGCTCAAAAAGGCACACATGGCCTATTCTATTTTTCCTTTGGCAATGGTAACTTTAGGTAACGAGATCACAAAAGACAATTTGGAAGTTCAACGCAAACAATCGGGTGGGACACGTTGCCCATGTTGCAGCCAGTACGTAAAAGAGTACAAACGAAAACTATCAAAGAACATGGCAAAGTTTTTGCAATCTTTGGTCTTTCAATCTGAATTAGCAAAAGGCAAATCCACAAGTGGAAGTGGTTGGGTACATTTCAAAAAGTGTGAGTACGGATCTCATGACTATCCTTATGTCAGTGACTTTGGACTTGCAGAACGCCACCCCGATAAACAAGGTTACTATCGACCAACACAATTGGGTATTCTATTCGCCTTTGGAAAAGCAGACATTCCAAAACACATCTACACATACAATGGCAAGGTCACAGGCGAAGAAAATGAACGCATCAAGATCGAAGACATCAAGTTTGAAAGGTTTGATCTTGATAGTATGTTGCAAGGTGAAATTCCACTTGCAGACACGCAACCGATTGCGCCAACCAAAGAGCAAGTCCGTAGTCTGTTCGATTGATATGAAGATCAAAGTGTTATTATGTTGGTGTGATCGTTCTAGGTCACATCAACACATACACAAGGGGTTACAATGATACCATCAATCTTGCAAAGCGTAAAAGACAAAGGCCATGTGATTTTTGAAAGTGGTCAATACAATTTAAACATCATCGGTGTGCGAACATCTGACATGACACCAAACGTCTTCAATGATTGGATTTATATCGTATACAAAGACGAAACAGATCAGTGGGTCGAATTGCGTTATCAAATCACCACAGATCCAGGATTGTACTACCTTAAAAATCCAATGAGAGTTACAGGTACGGCAATTCTAAAAGCAGGCCAATACCGTAGCAGTCACAAACTTGGTTTACATCGTAGTCAATACGATGCTTTGGTTCAACGTGGCAAGGTCACAATATATCGAGATCGCAACAAGGATGACGTTTTTGATATGGATGCCAACACCGAAGTTTCAGGCTATTTCGGTATTAACATTCATCGATCCAATCCCAATCGCGAAAGCACACAGGTTGATCGATGGTCTGCAGGGTGTCAAGTCTTTGCCAATCCCAATGAATATGGAATGTTCATCGATCTTTGCAAACGATCATCTGAAAGATGGGGTGACTCATTTACATACACATTGATTGAGCAATGATCAACGCTTAAACAATACAACACAAGGCCGTGCAACAACAATGCGTTTAAGGCCTTATTTTAGGGGCGTGACAATGATAAACAAAGACAAACGGTATCAAGTGATCAATGGTGATTGCATGGCCTTGATGAAGGAATGTGATGCAAACACTTTCAGTGCCATATTGAGCGATCCCCCTTATGGGTTGGCCTATATGGGATCTCGTTGGGACTACGATGTTCCGAGTGTTGAACACTTTGCAGAAATGTTGAGAATTACAAAGTCGGGTGGATATGCTTTTATCTTTGGTGGAAGTCGCACGTTTCATCGTATGGCAGTCAACATGGAAGACGCAGGATGGCAGTTGCGTGATACCATGATGTGGTTGTATGCTAGTGGTTTTCCAAAGTCATTGAACATATCAAAAGGCATTGATAAACATTTAGGCCTTGACAGAGAAACCATTGCGCATATCAAAGTATCAACGGGTGAACACAATACGCAAGCAATAGACAAGCCAAACAGTGAACAAGCACACGACTTTAATGGCTATGGAACGGGCTTAAAACCTGCGTTTGAACCAATCATTATAGCAATGAAACCGATGACAAAGACATTTGTTAAACACGCCATTGAAGACGGTGTCAGTGGCCTTAACATTGATGGTTGTCGTATAGGTCAAGATGTTGATCTTGAAAAGGTCGCTAAAGATAATACAGTCAACGATCACTTGCCTTTATTCGATGCAGCCAATGAAGACATCCAACGAGCGCGATGGCCTAGCAACATTATGCAAGACGGTTCAAATCATTGTGATGCAATCTTTGGTGAACATTCAAGGGCGTTCATGTGTTCAAAGCCTAGCAAAGAAGAAAAAGACAGGGGACTTGACGGTTTTAAGCCCACGAATGGAAACGAGATCACAAACCGAAAAGAAAACAGTGCAGGCGCAAACAACCCACGAGCAGGCAGAAGGGGATCGCAATATAAAAATACACATCCAACAGTTAAGCCCGTTCAATTGATGGCGTACCTTGCAACCATGTTGAAAATGCCAAATGACAAGTCGTTAATCCTTGATCCTTATTGTGGCAGTGGCACAACCCTTGTTGCATGCAAACATGTTGGTATCAAGGCCGTTGGGTTCGAGTTATCAGACGAATACGCAGCAATAGCAAGCGCACGATGTGATCTACCTTTAGAAGGTGAATTGGAAAAGTGGCGAACACAAAAAGACGACAATCAGTTAAAACTTTTTTGACAGACGAATACAAAGTGTTATACTGTTTATGATTTCAAAGTCTTATCCTTAGGGGTATATTGCCACTTTCCTTGCTCCGTTGTTTATATGTTAGGAATTGGCATGTTTGAGTCACAGTAAAAATATTAAGAACCTAAGCATTAGTTGTTGGCTTAGGTTCTTTTTTTTGTGTTCAGATTATAACAACGGTCAAAAAATGGCCTTATATTCCAACAAAGTTCATGATATGCTATGTGTATACAACATCACAGGGGCAAACTTATGACTGATAAAAACGAACAATATACCACCGTACTAGAAAGATATGAAGACGATCCACGGTTGAACAAACTGGGACTTGCTTACTTCTTTACCAATAGCGAAAAAATACAACTGGGTTGCAAGCGACTTTGGGCCTATTCAAACATGATAGGTGGCGACAAGCAAAAGACAGCAAAGGCCTTGTTGTATGGCATTGCATGGCACTTGGTGTGTGAACACGCGTTGAACGAGATTAAACAGACTGACACAATGATAACGGTCGAACGTGGCATTGAATTGATCAACACAGTTGCAAAACGTTTTTTGCTTGACGAACAAATGAACATTGATGCTTTTGACGTATTCGAGTTTATTGATGATTGCATTGCTAGACTTGAACGGGCGATCGTTGGATGGATACCACACTGGGCCAACAATATGCACAACGAATTTGAAATAATCAGTGTTGAACAGACTTTATGCGCACCCGTTTACAGTTGGGGTAATTTCGAGATCGATAACTTCACGGGTAGGCAGTTTGTTGGCAAGGTTCAAGTTTACAAAGATAGCAAAGGATACATGTGGCCTTTGAACATATACGCATTTTCAACAGACTTTCATGACATTAAAAATGAAAACAAAACACTTGATATACCGTTTTACCGTGTAGGCAAGGCCGATGTAATCGTAAGAAGACGTAACACAAAATCACTTTACATAGTTGACCACAAAACAAGTGCATCACCAAACGGATACGCTAGAAAGTTTGAGTATGAACAACAGTTGGCAAGTTATTGCGCTTTGTTACAGTACGAGATCAAACGTGGTGAATTACAACACTTGAAAGATCATAAGATCGTTGGGATTGTTTGGGATATGGCACATTCAAAAGTTCCAACACCACCAAAACCGTTGAAGAATGGCACACTTTCAATAGCAAAGTCAAGGTTATCACCTAGTTGGATCTTTGAACAAGCAATCGAGATCAATGGCCTTGATAGGTCTGCATACATTGATCACATTGAACATTGCAAGCAACATGCCGATCCTAGTTACTTTAAGATACTTCACAAGTCGATCAGCACAACAGACATTGAACGATCCTTTTATGAAGACTATGCAACGGCCTATAAAATAAACGATCTACGTAGTGACTTATTGAGTATGAAATTGAATGACAACACCTTTCAAATCATTGCACCTAGATACCCGATCTGTCAAGAATACCAAAACTGCAGTTTTTCCCACTATTGCCAACCAAATACACCTTTGTCTAACATAGACCAAAAAAAGGTAACAAAAATCTACTGGAAACCATTGACAGATAATACATCGTGTGATAACTTAAGTAGAGATAACAACTTTAAACTACCATTCTAAAAGGGGCACACAAAATGTTTGATCTAAAACGTGCGAGTGAAATCGCAACTCAAGCACCAATCAAAGTCTTGATCTATGGCGACAGTGGATCAGGAAAAACAACCTTGGCTGTTACAGCACCAAAACCACTTGTATTGCTAACTGAAATGCAAGCAGTACCGAGTATCAACGCAAGCAATCCAAACGCTACGATACTACCTTGTTTAAGTATTAACGACTTACGCAAAGTCATTGCAGCCATTCGCGATGGTAACAAACAACTCGCAGAGTTTGACACACTTGTCATTGACAGTTTGACAGAAGCACAACGATTGATCAAAGACGACATCTTGAAACAAGGAAGACGCGATCAAATGCAAATGCAAGACTGGGGTAAACTGGCAGATGGAACACGTGGCCTTATTCGATCTTTGCGTGATCTTCCAATAAATGTTGTATGTACTGCATTGATGGAACACGAAACCGAAGAGAACACAGGCAAACGCTTTGTTAATCCAATCTTTGAAGGACGCAAAACAAACAAAGAGATCGCACAATGGTTTTCTTTCATTGGTTGCTTATACCGTAAAGACACCAAAGCAGAAGACGGCAAGCGCATTGCACAACGTCACTTGATGTTAGACGGGTCTGACACTGTACTTTGCAAGACCATTCCACCACTTGACGGATTGATCGCAAATCCAAATTTAACAACACTTTTCAACTTGGTGCACAATCACCAATCTTAAACAACAACACTATTCAGGAGAATAGAACAATGGCTAAAATTAATCCAAATGAAACAAAGATCAACGACAACGATCAAAACTATGAAGAGCGATCTTTAACAACAGGCATGAAAATGGTTGCGCCAATCGGTGCGAGTTACAGATACACACAAGGTGGAAAACGCTTTTGCGAGATCCGTTTTGTAGTATTGAAAAACCTTGACAAAGATGGGCCAAACGAAACAGGCTTGATGCTTGACGAAAACTTTTTCCTTGCAGAAACAAACAATTGGGTTTGGGGAAAACTTGCAGCATGCTTAATGTTCACTGATGTATTCGACAACGAAGATGCAAAAGACGTTGAACGCTTATTGTTCAAAGACGGTAATCGTTTACGTGTCAAGTTGGAAGAAACCACATACAACGACAAAACCAAATTGCGCGTTAAAGATATGGGTCGCATTGTCAAAGATGGCATAGCACCACCCTACAGCGAAACGGAAAAAACCACAATTACAAAGACCGATGAACTCTATGCAGGTTTGTTAAAGTGGCGTACCGATAACGGTTGGAAACAAGACATGTTGCCACGTTACGCACCAAAAGATCCATTGGCAAGTATTGGTGATGATGACTTTGATAATGACGGTGACGACTGGGATACAGTACCATTCTAAGGGGGATAATATGAGCATGACACTACTTACAGCACAAGAGTTATCCAAAGAGTTAGGTGTCAGTGCTAAGACCGTTAGACGATTGCACAAAGCAGGCAAAATACCTGCACTGTGTATATCGTCTGACAACGTCACATTGAAACATTATCGGTTCATTCTTGACGATGTTATCAAAGCACTTAAAGACATACCGAAGGACAAATAATGTTAGTCGTTGGAATAGACCCTGCGAGCGATGGATCTGCATGTATCATGCGTGATCAAAACGTTTTGACTTCAATTGCGTGGTCTAAGAAGATACGAACAAAAAACAAAGTCAAATATAAAATCTATCTATGCAATGTGTCTATTCTTGGCGATGACGAAACACAACACTTTCAATGCAAATCGGGGCCTGACATTGGCGCGCAAATCGGGGCTTATCTCACTATGTTAAAGCATGATGATGACGAGCCTTTTTTGATTGCATGTGAAGACGCATATATTGGAAGAAACAAAAACACTGGCCTTGTAGTCGCAAAGTTTGCAGGAATGGTCGTAGGCGCAGTACATTGCTTTTCACGCGCACAACAAAGCGTTCTATGGGTAAAACCAAACGTATGGCGTTCAAAGGTCATACAACTAAAAGCAGGAACCAAAAGAGAACAATGCAAAGCAGCCAGTCTAAAATTCATTCCAATGAAGGCACAAACTACAATCGAACATCTTGACAAACTTGGGCAACTAGATCATATTACAGACGCGATTGGCGTGGCCTTGTATGGATTGCAACAACATCAAGCCCAAACCCTTTGAAACAAAACAACACCATTTACGGAGCAACAACATGCCTACACCCGTTGAACAGGTATTCAATGTCTTTACTTTATATCGCTTAAAGATTGGCAAAGGAAAACCAACACTTTCAAAATCTGCAACCACCAAAATCAACAAGGCCATTGCGCAAGTCGGGTTGAATGACGTACTTTTGATCATGGATTATCTGACAAATGCTGACGATGACTACACAAACTTTATCAATGGAAACAATGATACAAAACGCTTTTATGGTACGTTCGACAACATCCTAAGAATTACCAAACTTGAAGAGAAAGTCAGACGCGCAAGATCGTGGCAGTTTAAAGAACAACGTGCGAAAAAGAACAAGGCCAAAGATATGTTTGTTCCTTTCCAAATGGTTGAAAGGGAAGAATACCAACGGCATCTTGCAAAACAGTTTGAAGAAGAAGAAGAAGAACACGAACCACAAGACTTATTCAACAACAAAGGAAACAAGGGAAGTCGATCATGAAATGGTTTGAACAAATCAATCAAGCAGGATTACAAGCAATCGCAACAGCACTAGGATTGCAAATTAAACGGAACATGATCGGCCCATGCCCATCTTGCAGCGCTGTCAAACGTGGATCAAACGACAAAAGACCACCGATCGGTTTTAATGGAAATATGAAAGGATGGATATGTCACTCATGCAAACAAACGGGTAACGTTGTTGATCTCATTGCTTACACCATTCAAGGCGACCGATACAGAAACCTTGAAAAATACGAACGCAAAGCAGTTATGCAATGGTCGATTGACAACAAACTCATGATAAACGAACAAGCACAAGTGTTCAAACCTTTGTTGTCTACATTCCAACTGACAAACCAAAAACCAAATGAACCCGTGGAAGTGGATACAACTTCGTGTTTTCGATGGGATGCAACACTTTACAAGCAATACAAAAACAACTTGAACAATACCGACTATGGCAAACGTGTTTTGCAATTCCTAACAGAAGAACGAAAACTTGACATCAACTGTATTGACTTCTTTGATCTAGGCGCAATGATTGACGACAATGGCTATTATCACCTTGTCATACCACTTAAAGACCAAAAGAATAACGTCGTCAATATGCGTTTTCGATCCGTTCCAAAAACAAAACCACTACCCGATCAAAAGGTCAAAAAGTACATCCGATCTTGTCAAGGTAGACCAATGACACTCTTCAACTCTTATTCACTTGATCACTTCTTTGATGACAGTGTTTTAATCACCGAAGGTGAATTTGATGTAATGGCCTATCGCGTCGCAGGTCGATCTTTGAACGTTGTAAGTACAACCACGGGCGCACAATCAAACTGGCCTGATGAATGGCTTGATATGCTTGAACCTTTTAAAAACATCTACATACACTACGACAATGATCAAGCCGGTAAAGATGGCGCGTTGAAACTTGCAGAAAAATTGGGCAAGTACCGTTGTTATTCTGTCGTCACAAATCACAATGACTTTAACGAATACCTAAAACAGAACCACGAACGAAAAGAGTTTGAACACGATACCTACATTCAAAACATCTTTGCAAAGGCTAAACCATTCCTTGAAATGGGTGAACTCAAAAATCCTGCAGATTATTATGAACAGATTGAAGAACTTATACGCAATCCCGAAAAACTTAAAGGCCTTAGAACATCGTCAGAGCGCATTGATACCTGTAGTGGTGGCATTGCTGATGGACTATGGGTAATAACGGGCGACACGGGTCATGGAAAGACCACATGGGCAACATTTGAATGTTGGTATCAAGCAACACAAGGCGTGCCAATCATGTTGACTTCATTCGAACAATCACCAATTGGAACAGTACAAAAACTGTTGCGCGTTCAACTAGGTAACGACTTTACAAAGTCCACAAAAGAACAACGCTTTCAAGCAATGAATCAACTTGGATCTATGCCCCTTTACATCCTTGACCAATATGGAAACGCAAACCTTGATCAAATCATCAACAGTGTAAGATACGCAATAAGACGATACGGGGTTAAAATCGCCATGATTGACCACTTAGGCTTTTTACTCGATCCCGACAAAGACGAACGACTTGAAACACAAAGAGCAGTTAGAGAGTTGGCGACCATCGCAACAAACGATCAAGCAACCATATTCTTGATCTGTCATCCAAACAACATGTCAGTTGCTCAACAAAGACGCGTTAAAGTTAGTGATCTCAAAGGCGCAAGCGCAGTCCGTCAAGATGCACACGTTGGCGTTGTCGTTGAACGTCAAGAAATTACAAATGAAAATCCACACCCACGAACAACACTTTGGTTTGATAAAGTTAGATCCGAGTTTGGCGCAAACGGTTCACATTGCACACTTGCTTTTGATCCCGTTGCGTGCGCTTATGCTGACACGTGGGAAGAAACACCTGCAGGACTTCGTGGCGCAAGAATTATCGTTCCAAACTAAACTATTGAAACCATACGGAAAATCAAAATGAATACAATCTTACAAAAATACAAGCCAGTACACATCAAAGTTAATCTATTGAAACTTGAAGACGAATTGAACTCACCAACCATAAATGCACTCATTAAAGATGGATACATCATTAGTGCAACCATTCCCGTTGATGATCAAGGAATTCCAACAGCCTTGATTATCTTGACACCTAAAATTGAACAACACAACAACCATAAACAACTTGCTATCATTGCGAGCGCATCAGTGCTTTTACAAGGCCTGTGCTTATTCGCTTTACACTACTTTACACATTAAGGCCAAAACCTTACACTACCTTACACTTTTTACCTAAAACCTTACACCCTTGAACCACACTGAATGAACCAAATATGTCCTGCAACTTCAGTGTGTCCCCACAGCGACAACAATGTAAACACTTTACACCCACCTTACACCTATACAATCTTTTGTGTTATGATATGTATAGTATTCAAGATTGATAAATAGGGTTACTTTTCTTCCACAGAAAGGGTTCTATTATAGTTTTCTGTAAAGTGTAAGGTTCATCATAGGGGTAATGTGTATGTCAAAGAACAAAACGTCGTCAAAGGCAAATATGGCCTTGTTAGACAAAGAGAAAAAAAGACAACATCGAGCATTCTTGTTGTATGCAATGTGTGCAGCAAAAAAACGATCGATGCGCTTGATCTCCAAAGCAGTTGGGGTATCTACACCAACCATCGCAGACTGGAAGAAAAAGTTTAAGTGGGCCGATCGAATGATCAGCGCAGGGCCTGCCCATGATGCAATTGCTCAAAAAATGTATCAAGACTTGTACTTCGAAGAGATTGGCATGCGTGAGATCGCTATGGTTGAAAAACGCATTGTTAATGTGCAATCAGTTGTTGCAACAACCACAAAAGAGATCGGAAGTGCTGCGAGTGCTGCAGTTAAAGACAGTCTAGATCAAATCAATTCTGATAAGGCATCAACGGTGTTTGATGATGAAATGAAAGCACGGCACTTGGATCTTGTGGATCGCTCTATTCAATACATTAGTGATGCGCTGTTAAGTGGTGAAGTCAAAGTCACGTTGAAAGACTTGCCTGCGATGCTTGAACTTCGTGACGATATAAATGGCAAAGCGAAGGAAGGCGACAAAAAAGGATCGATCATAATTGAAACAATTAGAGTTAAAGACGCAAAGGCCAGTGGTGGCGATCTGATTGATGCGATGTTGTCAGACAGTCAAGAACTTGTTGCAATCTTTACGGCCTTGTCAATGAAAGGTAAACACCCTAGCAATCATGAAACCGAAGACTTGAAAGATCAAGCATAATCAACACAAAGGATACACAATGTCACAACAAGACAATAACGGTGCAATTTTTGCGCATACCCTTGATAACTTATTAAACGACAATCGATCTGTTGAAACGGATACAGCACCCTTGCAAATGCCCGGTCAAGATCAAATATTGCGAACTTACACACTTGGTGGCCCTAACAATAATCGTGATGTCAGGATGTTTTTAACTTTGGGCGATCTTGAAGAGTTAGTCAAGCAAGCAAAAGCAAGCGATAGCAAACGCGTGGTCTTGCACAAAGCAGGAATTCAAATTGTTGTGCGTAGATCGCATGGTGGTCATGTTTATGAAACTCTACATTTAACGAGTTTACCACCGACACCTGAGATCATGCCAATGGGTGTGAGCATGCCAACAAGCCCAATGACGATCAATCAATGGAAACGATCGGGCCTAATTCGTTAACTATGTGATCATCTTTGTAACGATGGGTCAACTGACCCATTCCCGTCCTTTGCTTAACGCAAAGTGTGTGGGTAACGATTTGAAGTATCGTAGCCAAAGTATCTTTAAACGGTTGCACCATGTTAACATTGATGTGATCGTAGCATGCTTAACTTTAGACGTAGTAATCCTAGGTTAAGGGGCTTTTTTGTATAAAACAAAACCTATCCTTTTTCGTATTTTTCAACTGTCATGTTTATCGTTGGCTTACACATATACCCTTACAGGCCAACGTTTATCATAACTATGTGACTGACTTTAACAGTACCGATGATGTGCCCTTGTGCAGTGCCTAGCCAGTTGATGTATCGCCTAGCCTATTCGGTATGCTGCACCTTTGGGGGTTACTAAACCACGTGGGAATTTCGCCATTCAGTTTAACGGTGTTCCGAGTTTCGTTGCATTGGTTCATCATGTAGGCAACCAATACCGATCTTCATCTTGTGCGCAAAACCTATCACACTCATCAGTGCGCTATTTAGATCATACTTTGCAAATCAGTTGTGTGCAAATTAAAAGTGCTCTTTTTGGCAATACTTGAAAGTTGTGTTATGTTGATAACTCATCAGTGTGATTGCGCTGACGGCCCTACATATTGCCGTTGGCGCGTCTTTTTTAGAAAGGCGATCCATCTCTGTTGAAATAAAAAATAAGTTTACGATCGTGTTCTACAAGGCCGAACCTAGCGCAATCATGCTAGGTGATCTACAACCTTTATCAAACTTTTTGTAATTACTTTTAACCTTTTGTTTGACAAGTATAACAAAACGTATTACATTGATTATGTAGACAATCAAGTTTACATGATCTTTGACATCGCAGACCATACCCTGAAACAGCGAAGACCCTTGTATAAGGCGAGCAGGTGGAAGGATTGGAAAACTAACAACTTAATGAAGACAACAACGGAAAAAACACCATGTCTAAATACAATGTAATTATCGTTATCAACAATCTTGAGTTTGATCTAAAATACGACAACAAGACCAACACTGGCCTTGATAAAGATGCTGTGAAAACAGTAATCGACTATGTCAAAAAAGGTCGTGTCGCTATTGAAGATGTAATCGTGCAATTGAATGATGGAAGTGGGGAATTGATGCGTGAGGCATCGATCGACAATGATTGGTCAAAGACGTTACCACAACTTGAAAAGATCCGAACGGTCTGTCGAGTGGAAGGCCTTAAAATCAATTTCGCAGGAATACTACCCATTACAGTGAAGTAGTAAACACTAAGCCCCGATCACAGCATGATCGGGGCTTTTTTGTTTTAGGTGATCCCCTTCTACAATGCTGATGTTTACGGTCGATTGAAACTATTCGTTAAATAAAGTAAAGAAAAAGGTTGCATTACTATAACCAAACGTGCTATAATTAAAGTATACAAGGAAACAACAAAACAACTTTTAACCTTTACCCCTTGTATAAACCGGAGCAAATCATGTCATGTAGTGAACAATTACAAGGGTCATACACAATCAACAACAAGCGCGAGTTCACCAAGGTCATCAAGGCCATGATCGCAGCAGCCAACGAACGGATCGACTATATCAATAGCACCGTCAAGTCTTACAAACGGAATACAAAAAATCGAAGTTCGGTTGACTGGCGATTGGTTGATCAGTGTGTATTGACTCGTTGGAAGGGCAACGGGTATAATGCTCGCATTGTTCCAACTTTAGACACAAGCGATTGGGATACGCGCAACCTTATCGAATACGCAATCAAGCGAGTTGCAAAGTTGGCAAAGATTACAAAGAACAATTTGGATGTTAACGATATGACCATAGACTTTGAAGGTCAATACTTCAGCATTAATGTAGGGAATGAAAACCACGCTGTTGAAGTTTTTAACTCACAAGGTACTGTTCAAGCGTTTTGGAAAGCGTTGAAAGAAGTCAAGTGGCAACAGCGTGGTGGTAAAGATGGTGGATACTGTGAATACAACTGTGAGTATCAAGACAGCCCAAACCAACAAGACTACTTTGGCAAGCGTGGTGATGATATGTTTGCATGGGCAAACGCAAGGCCAATGTATTGATTGGTGAGATAATACGCTTGAAGGGGGGATCGCTTATGATCCCCTTTTCTATTTTTTGCAGTTATTTTAACATAAAGTGAATAAAGTTTATTAAAACACTTGCATTGTATAACATATGGTGTTATAATTAGAGTATGACAAACAACAAAGGGGAAAGTGATCCCCACACTACTCAAACGGGGCACATCATGACTAAGCAACAAAAACCAAAAATCTCAATCAAGAAAATTCAAGAAGACATTACCGATCGTGTCGTCGCAAGCCTTAAGCAAGGTCACACATGGAAGAAATGTTTTAATGGTCTTATGGGTGGACTTCCAAAATCGGTTTCCACTGGAAAGGCCTACACGGGTTGCAATATCATCATATTGGCAATGCGTGGTTACGGATCATGTGATTGGGGTACATACAAGGCATGGCAATCAAAGGGTGGTCAAGTCAACAAAGGTGAGAAAGGCACAAAGATCGTATTTTCACGCCCAGTGTTCGACAAAGAAGATCCGACGCAAATCCTGTTCTTTGCATCGCGCACCTTCACAGTGTTCAACGTTGAGCAAGTCGAGATCGATGGTTATGAGTATGGCACAGAAGATGCAAGCGACTATGTTGACATGACAGATTGCAAATTGATGTCATTCTTTAACGCTCCAAATGCGCCATTGTTAAGAGTTGGTTCGCCATCATATGCGCCAGTAAGTGACAGAATTAATTTGCCAAACACATTCATTGATGAAGACTTGGCAAACGGAACGATCGCACATGAGATCATTCATAGCACAGGCCACAAATCAAGATTGGCCCGTGAAGGTGTTGTTAAGTTCGACAAGTGGGGATCGCATCAATACAGTTTTGAAGAGTTGATCGCAGAATTGGGATCTTTGTTCCTTTGTGCTGAATTGGGTCTGATGACCGAAGACACGCAAGACAACAGTGCTGCATACATTGAAAGTTGGTTGAAGGTGTTGAAGGACAACCCCAGTTGGATCTACAAGGCTAGCCAACAAGCAAGCAAGGCAACGACAATGGCATTGACGATGGTCAAGCAAGGCCACACATTTAAAAAGTGTTTTCACGGCCTTGAATAGGCCTTGTGTTTTGTTTGGTCTAGGTGGATCTTTTTGATCGCCTAGATCACCTTATTTAACTTTATTTCACCAAAGTTTACTTATTTGTTTGCATTGTCTAACACCATCCGTTATACTACTTAAGTAAGAAACAACTAACAACAGGAACTGACATGACTATTCAACAAGCGACAACAATCTTAAACGCAATGCGCAACCTGTCAGATAAAGAAGTTATGGCAATGCCTTTTGGTGAGTTTCAAGCAATCGTCAATGAAATTGGTGAAAGCCAATACACATTTTACAATGCAGGATTGTTCGACTTAGAAACAGAAAGTATGAGCCTTGAAGGTGTATGGTTTGATCGTCAAATGATGGGCGTATGATCCTTTTAATAAATAAAGTGAACAAAGTTTACTTATTTAGTTGCATTGTGTAACACCATACGTTATATTAAAAGGGTGAGAAACAACAACTAACAACACAACGGGGCACAAAATGAACATCAACGGAACAACACACAACTTGACGAAGGCACTGAAAATCAAAGGCAACAAGGATGCAAACAAGTCTTTGCCACCACAAAGTTTCAACCCAGTATACGTAGACGCTTACAACGCTACTATGTCTTTAAATGGCTACAGTGCTGCAGAAAGTGACACCGAACCATCAACAAACAACAAGGCTTTCATGAAGGCCTACAACGAGTTTGATGGCTCTGTCATCACACACGATGATCGTAACTGGTCATCATACTAACAACACAACGGGTGGCTACGGTCACCCACAACACAACGGATCTGACATGAAAGTATATATCAAATGGACTTCTAAAAGCAGCAATGAACACGTTGGCAATTACAGTTACACAATGACCGTAAATGATGCAGAAGAGCAGGCATATGAGTCATTAAAAGTATGGCTACAAAACAACGTGGGCCAATATGACACGTGGGAATTTGTTGGATCAACAGATCAAAAATGGATCTCTGAATGGAAATGCAAAGACATCATAAACTTGTATTGGAAATAAGCATAAACAAACAACGGGGCAAGACATGAAAGAAGTAGCAACAATAATTGAAGAGTATGAAGACGGGTGGTTAACCGAAAAAGATCGGCAATACATCGCTGATAAGATGACAGGGGGTCAAACCTTAAACGGGGCCATCATTCTGTTCATCAAAAAAGAGCGCACAAGCAAGGGGGCACAATGACAACGATCACCAAAAGCAAAGGGGTACAAAGCCCCTTGCCTGCTTTGCCACAACTTGACATGTTATCAATTACGCAATCCATGTTGAACAGCAAGCACCTTAAACCGAAGGGAATAGGGTCACACCTATTTGAACGATTGTTAATGACTGACAGCGCACGTCAAGCGCAAGGGCCTTGCAACCTTGAACATGAAACCGAACAAACGATCAAATGGATTGATAAAGAACTTGTGTTGTTGCGCAACCCATACAACAGGGCTAGCAACAAAGACACCCGTCAACTTTCATTGTTTGACTGTGGGCACATTATTGACGACTTGAATGAAGATCGATCGCTCATTGATGACCCTGCAGGATTGATAAACAAACGTGATTGCTTGAAAGCGTTGCGCACGTGGTTAGTTAAACACTATGCGTCAAAGTAAGAAAAGAGCGATCGCCAATAAAATTCTTTTGTTAGCGATCGCGTTGTATTGTGTCGGCATCGTAGGCCCTGCCATGAAAAAAGATCGTTTTTAATTGATTATTCTTTACTTATTTAGTTGCCGTACCTAACACCATACGTTATATTAAGAGAGTAACAACAACACAACGGGATTTCAAATGACTACTTTTATCGCACCAACCATCGACGCTACCACAATGACCACAGAAGAAATATGTGCAGCATGGAAACCAGTTATCGATCAACTCTTTGACGCAGTGATTGACAGCGCATTCGAAGGCGACGCTGTTGCTCTTTACGAAGGCGCAATGTCAATGTTTGGCGATGACTACGCGCTTGCTACTGACTACACCGTCACAACTTCAAGCGACGAAATGCCATTCTAAAACTGGCAAGCAAGATCGCCACTCGGTTAACTGGGTGGCTTTTTTGTTTTAGACTTGATCGTTTACAATGTTCCATACTTCCAAAGGCATGAAAGCAAATTTGCCAAAGTATTCACTGCGCAACATCATCGACACCTTGACGTTAAAGGGTTGTGTGGCCCCTTTGTTACCGATGATCACATGTGGTTGCTTGTTGGTATACCCTAGATCATTCCATGTCATATACAGCGATGTTAAGGCTTGATCTTTGTGTATCATCACATTGACTCGTACCATTTCCCAAAAAGCGATCGTGGCCTTGTTGCTAGCCGTCAAGATGTTCCACTCGTTTTGTTTGGCAATGCCTAAAGCCTGCGCAATTTGTTTGGCACTTGTGATCGTGTTGTCATAAAAAAGATCGTGTGTGATCATAAGCGATGGTATCGGAAAACTCGACATGATAGAAAGTCCCATTGAAATAAAGTGAAAAATGTTTACTTATTTGTTTGCATAATATAACACCATACGTTATATTTAAGTATAACCAATCAACAACGGGGTTTCAAATGAGCAACATCACAACAAACAGCATCAAGGCAATCTTTGCCAACAAGTCTATCAAGGTTGCATACTGTGCAATCCAATCAATGGGCCGTGGTCGTCAAATGGTCACTGTTCGTGGCTATAACGCAACAACGGGCCGTGATGAAAACGTGCAAGCAATCGTTCGGTATGTTCCTTGTGACATCACTGAACTTATCAACAACCACAACAACTAAGGGGTTTCAAATGAGCAAAATAATTATTACCAATACATTCAAGTCGTGGCTATTGGATCGCAATCAAGTAGCCAGTGGGTATGGAAAGTTGCTACAACGTCTTAAAGAACTTGAGAAAACGCAAGACATTGTAATAATGCAATTTAGTGACGATGAATACCAATTGGTAGAACAGTACTGCAACATAAAATCCATCACAAGAAAGGGGTGATCATGCGATCCAATTATAAATATGTCAATACCTGTGGGTGTGGCAACGGAACATCTTTAAGGGGGCGTTTTGACACTTTATACTGTGCAAGTTGCTTTCAAGAAATAAGTGAAGAAACAGTTTTGGTAAAAACAACAACAACAACACAAACAAAAAAGGGGCAATCATGAGATCGACTTACTCAACGCCATTCAAGTGCTGCATATGTGGCACATCGTCAATCAATAGCAACAATGCTAAACCTGTAAAGGAAGGCCGATGCTGTGACACTTGCAATCAAATGCAAGTTATTCCTGCGCGTTTCATGGGCTTAAAACAACAACGAAGAAGTTTGGATTTTTACGAGATCCTTAAAGAGATACGCGACTATACTAAAAACGAAGGTCGAACTTTGGCCCGTGTTAAGTATCGTGCGCAACTAAGCAACAACATCGACGAAACTCGACAGGCTGCGATCATGGAATTCTTTAACAACGACTTTGATTTGACATCAAAAAACAAAGAGGTATGAAATGACAGTATGGTTATTAGGAACTTTGGAAGATGGTGGCGATCACTATGAACACTGTGTGTTTGCCAGTGAAGAACGGGCCAAAGCATATGCACACGAATGGTTGCATGATGTAATTGGGCATCGTGTAAACCTAGATTACTTTGACACGGTCATACGTAAAATGACGTATGAAGAAATTGAAGAATATGCCTATACCAAGCATATTGCATACGTTACCGTTGAATGCAAGGATGTGGGTTAAAATATAAAGATTATACCTTAATCAGATCGGACTTT
>TARA_R110001599_G_scaffold131202_6_pt1 | contig 59457 bp, 54 predicted proteins | sample TARA_R110001599 | Tara Oceans TARA_R110001599 (sample SAMEA4398360) | marine metagenome | biome: Polar Biome; feature: [MES] marine water layer (ENVO:01000295) within the mesopelagic zone...; material: water (ENVO:00002006), including particulate matter (ENVO:01000060) such... | reverse complement strand
CGTGTAGAGCGGAAGCGATTGAACCTCGTCCCGTGCCAAGAAAGCTGACGTGGTTGCCCTACTATCAGTGACGTGCCAACCAAAGTGCCACAGCGCATTTTGAGGCTCTGCACAAATACTGTCGTCTTTTTCAAACAGGATCATAACATCGTTGGGCGAGAACACGGCAGGAAAGCCGCCCCAAATACCAGACGTTGCTGTGGCAAATTGGCGTGCGTAAAAAGCAGCGGCGCGTAAGGGATCAGTTGATCGAAGGTGAACGTGATGAAAGCGAGGGGGGCTAAGGCTGGATGCTGTCATTTCTCGGTGCGGACCCTTTATGTCATATCGTTATCAAACATGGCACAAACTCGCATGAAAGACAGAAACTAATTTCCCCTGTGCACGGCGTTGGCTCCCGCTTCATCAAAAAAATCCGCCTGACGTCATCAGTTTGCGAGTTCATCTAGTGATTCTCGTAAAGACCGGTCAAGAATCTCGATCCCACGGTCGATCTCGGCTTCGGAAATCGTCAGCGGTGGGGCGATCCGCCAGGCCGAGCCGCGCTCTTTGCGGCGCTTGATATTCATACTCAGGCCGTATTCATAACATTTCTTGGTGGTGATCTCGCCCAGTTTGTGATGCGGCTCGCGGGTTTCGCGGTTGGTCACCAACTCAATCCCCAGCAACATCCCGGCGCCGCGAATATCGCCGATAGCTTCATATTTTTGCTGCAAGTCTTCCATGCGACCGCGCAAATACGCGCCCATGGTTTTTGAACGGGTCAACAGATCTTCGTCCTCTAACGTATCCAACACCGCCAGACCGACCATCGCCAGCAGCGGGTCGGACACATGGCTTGTGTAGTAGTTGAAGCCCCGCGCGTGGATGGTTTCTTCGATCTTGTCCGTTGTGATGACACCGGCCAACGGCAATCCACCTCCGAGGGTTTTGGAGACGCTCATGATATCGGGTGTTACCCCAAAATATTCAGCACCCGTCCGTGTGCCGATCCGCCCAAACGCGGTCTGGGCCTCGTCAAAAATCAACAGCATGCCGCGCTCGTCAGCGGCTTTGCTCAGCCCTTCAATATAGCATTTCGGCGGCACCAAGACGCCCCCGGCACTGATGATCGGCTCCACAATGATGGCCGCGGGCTGTCCGGCAGACGTCATGTCGAACATCTTGAGGCCTAATTCCAAGCACGCCATCGCAGACGCTTCCTCACTGCCCGCATCGATGTGGGGGCGATATGCATTGGGTTCCGGAATTGCGAAGACACCAGGCGTCGGCACGCCATAACCTCGACGATCGCTGGCAAATGATGCCGACGATGCGGCCCCGGTGACGCCGTGCCACGACCCACCGATGGCAATCACTTCAAATCCGCCGGTGTACATTTTGGCCATGCGAAGGGCAGCTTCGTTGCTTTCGGAACCGGTGTTGATCCAGAGCGATTTATTGAGCCCCGCAGGCATCCAATCGCGCGCGATCCGAAGTGCCAATTCCGCGACCGCTTCGGGGATCATGCCGCTGAACATATGATATGCGGTTTGGCCTGCGCGTTCGACGGCCTTCACGATATTGGGATGATTGTGTCCGATGGTCGCGCACATCTGACCTGACGTGAAATCTAGAATTTCCCGCCCCGTGTCATCGCGCAGGATACACCCCTTAGCCTCGGTAAAAAGGTTCGGAAATGAATCTCCACCGTAGCGGATCAGATGATCACGTGCCGCCTGTCGGAGTTCATCACTCATGAGGAGTTCTCCCGCTGATCTACGCGCCCTGTAAACGCCACACACTTGTAACATGAAGCCATGTCGTCATGCACATTTTCGGAGCTTTTTCAGAGCCGTCCAATAACTAACCTGGAGCAGCCTTTCGCCATTAACAAACGCGTTGATGCATCGAGATACAAGCACCAATGCCGCGGCAAACCACATCCTGGCTAGTATGCGCCACGACCCCACGATGATCGAACGTGTCTTTCGTGATGGCGTCTATCCCCATAAACGTAAGATTCCGACCAAGGACGAAGAGAAGCACAGAACAGAATTACAGAGGTTTCTCGGCGGTGAGGGGTCAGCCAACATTCTCTTTACGCATGGAAGAAGAAGCTCTCGCAGCCTTCTGGGACGATGACAAGGATGCCGATATCCAGTGATTGAAGCGTGAACCGTCGAGGGCGACAGAGGAGCGCGATATCCTAAAAAAAGCCACCGCGTATTTCGCCAAGGATGCAAAGTGAGATACGCGTTCATTGCGAAGCACCGCTCATTGTTTCCGGTTCGGGCGATGTGTCGCTACCTGCGCATCTATCCAAGCGGTTTTTTACATCTGGCTCAAGAACCCGAAGCGCAAACATATGAGAAACGGGATGCTGTCGCCCGTTGAGTTCGAACGGCAACAGTTGGCGACCTCATAACAGAGGCGCAGCGAATCTCGTCGTTTGCTATGACAACGCTTCAGGCCGCTTTCTTTTTGGGGCTGCTCACGAACATGATCAACGGAATGGCGAGTGCCGACGCCATGGTGTACAAGCCGAACGCGTTTAGATAACTGAGCAGCGAAGCCTGATGAAATATCTCGTTGGATAGACGCGACAATCCCTCGACCGTATCGATACTGCGCTCGCCCATCACCCATGGCAGATCAAGAAGCGGATTAAAGCGCGAAATGTGCTCCGTCATAAATTCATAATTGGTGGCGGCAGAGCGCACCAGCTCGGTCACGCTCAACGATATAAAGAAGCTGGAGCCGATGTTTCTCAGCAAGTGATAAACCGAACTGGTTTCGTCCAAGTATTTTGGATCGAGTGTCGAGAACGTCACCACCGTCAATGGCACCCAGATCGTCCCGACCGCTAGTCCCTGCACGATGCCGTTCAGCACAAATTCCATCGGCGTCGTATTCAGGTTCACCGTCATCAACCACAACCCGGCGATGACCTGCAGTGAAAATCCAACCGCGATGGATTGCCGTGGAAACTTTTGGCCGACGAAGCCGGCGATAAAAAACGCCGCCATGGCGCCGATGCCGCGCGATCCGACCACGTAGCCAATCAGGGAATCCGGCAGACCGACATGTTCGCGAAGCAAGCCCGGCAAAATCACCATCGGCGTAAAATTCAACATCCCATAGATCGTCACCAAAATGAGACCGATGGCATAGTTCCTATTGAGCAAGAGCTTGAGATTAAGAAACGGCTTGTCGTGCGTCAGACTGTGCGCGACGAACAGATAAAACGATAACGCGCCGACGAAAACTTCGATGCAGATTTCCGTCGATTGGAACCAGTCCAACCGCTGGCCGCGCGAGAGCGCGAGCTGGATGCAGGCAATTGAGACGCTCAGCAGTAGAAACCCGGTCCATTCCAACTTTACATGCGTGGTGCGGTTGGTGCGGGGCAGCGCCAGCATAACCCCGATGGATGACATGACGGCAATCGGGAACATCAGATAAAACGCATATCGCCATGTATAGAGCTCAGCCATCACACCGCCGATCATCGGCCCGGCGAACGCGCCCATGACGACACCAACCCCATACATGCCAATGACCATGCCGTGCTGATGCTTAGGAAAGATGTCCAAGGTGACCGCTTGGCCGATCGGCGGCAGCGGCGCGCCGGCAGCCCCTTGCACGATGCGCCAGAAAATCAGCGACTCCAGAGACATTGCCGCGCCGCAAAAATAGGTGGCGATGGCGAACACAGCGACGCTACCTGCAAGCAGATTGCGCCGCCCGAACCGTCCCGCCAGCCAACCGGTTAACGGTGTCATCATGGCCGTCGCTAAAATATTGAACGTCATGGTCCAGGAGATCTCGTCGGGTGTTGCCGACATGGCACCCTGCAACTGCGGAAGCACCGCGGCCACGATCAAGATCGATGTGCTGTAAAGCGTAACGCTGAGAACCACCATCGCCAAGATCACATAGCGGCGCGCCGGCGATATATCCGGGCGTGGTGCGACGGATTCAAATGTGACGTCGTTCGCCATGCAGAAAGGTAACCTAGTTGACAGTAAGTGATGCAATAGTAACAATGCTTACTATTATTGGCGAGGACTTTCAATCGTGACAAAAGCCGACCTGATCCCGGTGACCGAGGCGCGATATCTGGCGTTCCTGATCATGGAAGCGGCACGTCTGCAACGCACCGTGTTTGACCGCCGGGTTCGCAAAATCGGATTTACCCGCACCCAGTGGATGGCCCTGCGCCGCGTCGGCGATCAACCCGGCGTCAACCAATCGGAGCTGGCGGAATTACTTGAGGTCGAGAAAGCCACCGCCGGTCGCGTCATCGACAAACTGGAAAACTTCGGTTGGCTTGAGCGACGCCAAGATGATGCAGATCGTCGCGTCAAACGGGTCTATCTGACGGAATTGGGCAGGCGGATTCACAGCGAGATAACGCCGATTGCCGAAGCGATGGTCGAAGAAGAGCTTATCGGGCTCAGCGCGAAGGAGCGCGAAACCCTGACCGACTTGCTGCTGACCGTGAAGCAACGGCTGCAGGACATGGCCGTGGAAAACGAACTCATTGAGTCACAGGAGCTCGAAAAAGATAATGCCTGACGACATGACCATTCCAGACTCCCAGGTGGCGGACGAAAAAACAGCCCTCCGTCCTCCGCGGCGGGTGCTGCTGCGCATGGGCTTACTCGTCGCCGTGCCGCTCATCGCCATTGCCATTGCGGTCACGTACTGGCTGCACAGCGCACGCTATGTCAGCACCGAAAATGCCTACGTTAAAACCAATATCGCGAAACTCGCCGCAGAGGTCTCTGGGCGCGCCATAGCCGTCAATGCCCACGCCCATCTCAAGGTGAAACAAGGTGACATTCTGGTCGCCATTGATTCAAGACCGTTCGAGATTGCCGTCGAGCATGCACGCGCTGAATTGGATGCGTCTCGCCGAGAGATCGAAACCCTTGGTGCAACGCTCAAAGAAGCCAGATCCGAACTCGCGGAAGCGCAGGATCGCGCCAGCTATTTTCGCAAACGTTTCGAGCGTCAAATCGAGTTAGCAAGGCAGGGTATTACCGCGGGGACCCGTCGCGACGAATTGGAAAACGATGCCAATGCGGCCGATGATCGTGTCACCATGGTACGCCAGAAAATTCGCCGTGTTATTGCATCGCTTGGTGGGGATGGCGACCGCGAGATTGATCAGCACCCGCTGGTGCGTGCCAAGATGGCGGCGCTGGAGCAAGCCAAGCTCAATCTTGAACATACCAACGTCAAAGCACCCGCGGACGGCACTGTGGTCAGCGTGCCGCTTTTACCTGGCGAGCAGATTACCGCCGCCAAACCGCTGTTCGCGATCGTCACCGACACCCCGCCCTGGGTCGATGCCAACTTTAAGGAAACTGAATTGACGCACGTACGCGTCGGCCAGAAGGCGACGGTCGTTCTCGATATTTATCCGGATTACACGTGGAACGCGGAGGTACAGAGCATCTCCCCCGCCACTGGCGCCGAGTTCGCAATTTTACCGCCGCAAAACGCATCCGGAAACTGGGTCAAAGTCGTGCAACGCCTGCCGGTTCGCCTCAAGCTCATTAACAGTCCCGACGCGCCAACGTTTCGCGCAGGTACGACGGCAACGGCGACGATTGATACCGGACGCACGCGGTCATTGTCCGACCTGCTCGATAATTTTACGGCGATGGCGGCATCCTGGGAATAATGGTAGCGTCGGTTGACGGCTAAAACTGCCTTTTTAGTACCGTCTGATTTGAGACCGTTCTTGAGGGCATATCCAAAAATTCCGTGCCCCCCGGAACACGATTCCGTCTCCCCAATGGCGCAGACAGCCCGCCATCGTGAAAAACCGGAAACCTCTACCCACAGCCGATGTCGCAACCAAGGCTCGCCGCCATCAAGATGGTTTTCGATTTCAAATTTGCCCCCCATACCTCGACAAATTTTTTACCTATGTACAACCCAAGCCCTTACGTTTTTATGGAACCACTGGTCGAGAATATCATCGACAAGCTTCCCAACTCAATCGCGCAACAACCTGTCTGAACGGCAACAACGCGCAGCCTAGCAATTGTTAGCTTTAGGTTTCGTCGTTCACGTCAATTTGCTCCGACAATGCTCGGGGCGTTGCCAGGCTTGGCCTAAACTGCCGCCCATGTCATAACACGAGCGCAACGTACTCAACATCGGATCGTGTGATGTCCTCTTCTCTTGCCACTCTCAACGCCCTGCCGTCGATCGTGGAATTTTACGCGCACTACTGGAACAAAAGGCCGTTCCTTGTGCGCGACGCTATCGATCAAACCGTGATGGACGGGCTGATCACGCCAGATGAGCTTGCAGGATTGTCCATGGAAGCGACCGCGCGCGCGCGCATGGTCGCGCAAGAAAACTGGACCTGCCAATACGGGCCCTTTACCGAAGAAGATTTTAGCACCGCCGGAAAACCACCTTGGAGCCTGCTCGTCCAAAACGTCGAACAATTCCACCCGGACACCGCCACGTTGTTGCGTGCGTTCAATTTTGCGCCCCGTTGGTTGATGGACGACATCATGGTCAGTTTTTCCACCAAGGGCGGCACCATCGGCGGTCACATCGATAGCTATCACGTCTTTCTTGTCCAAGGCCAAGGCGCGCGCCGCTGGACCGTTGGTCGCGAACCGATCTTCGATGAAACGTACATCGACGGACTCGACCTCAAAATCCTTAAAAACCCGATTGACGGCCATACGGTAGAGGTTACCTCAGGCGACATTCTGTACATCCCCCCCCATTTCGCCCACGAAGGCACCACGCTTGACGACGCGTTGACCTTTTCCGTTGGTTTCCTCGGCCCGAAATTGTCCGAACTTTATGGCGCCTATGGTCAGTATCTCGCCGACCACGACGCGCTTGATCACCGCTACGTCGGCGCGGGGTTAAACGCAGACAGTTCAGGCTTCATCCTTTCCATAGATGCCGTTGCAGCGCTGCGCGATCATCTTGGCCACCCGCTAAGCACGCCCGCGTTTTCCGAGTGGCTGGTCGCGTTTTTCACCGGCTCAACCAATGAAGACATTGCACAGCACAGCGAACGCGACGATACGCTTAGCTTGGCAGCCTTCACGCAAGCCCTGCAGGCAAAGCCCGGTCTGATCAAACCCACCTACGTAAAATTCGCACTCACCCCATCGCCCAAGGGCGCCTACAGTCTTGGCTTTGATCGTGAAACTTTTGACATCAATAATGACGCCCTGGCCATCATCTTAAGCCTGATGAAAGAAAATGCCGTCACCACAAATGACACGCCCGCGCTGCTCGATCATCTTGATCTTTTATGCACACTCTATAATCACCAAGCGTTGGAATTTATCGACAGGGCAACATAAGCCGCCTAGCTAATCGCAAGGATGCCCTGCCCTCATGAAGCGGTCCAGTGTCCGAGCGAATATGAACCGGACGCCCTTGCGCGCCGCGCACCCGAAAGGCTATGGCCCGCAAAGGGACAGCAAGTCGGCCTAATCTCGGATTTGCATGCTGGGATCGTAATCTTCCAGTGTTTCATAGAAAGTGTCGGCCGGCCCCACAATCCTCGGATCTGGTTGAAGCAGAACTTCGGGGTCAACTTCTGGATAATCCAGGCTCGAGAGAAAATACCGCATGCAATTTAATCGCGCGCGTTTTTTGTCGTCGGAGCGTACGACTGTCCAAGGGCAGTCGGCTGTGTGCGTGTTGAAGAACATGGCCTCCTTGGCTTCTGAATAATCATCCCACAGATTCAACGATTCAAGATCGATAGGACTCAACTTCCAATGTTTGAGCGGGTCGTTCTGGCGCCCCAGAAATCGTCGCAACTGTTCCTCGCGACTTACCGAGAACCAGAACTTGAACACATGAATTCCACTTCGTACGAGCATTCGTTCGAATTCAGGCACCTGTCGCATGAACTCCATATATTCCGCTGGCGAACAAAACCCCATGACCCGTTCCACGCCTGCTCGATTATACCAAGACCGGTCAAAGAAAACGATCTCGCCTCGAGTCGGAAGTTGTTTGGCGTAGCGCTGGAAATACCATTGACCGCGTTCCTCTTCTGACGGTTTTTCCAACGCAACCACGCGCGAGCCACGCGGATTTAAATGCTCGGTAAATCTTTTGATGGTTCCGCCTTTACCTGCCGCGTCACGCCCCTCGAAGATACACAGAATTCGTTGCCCCGTGTCCTTTACCCAGTTCTGAACTTTTAAGAGTTCAATCTGTAGCTCTTGCTTGCGTATTTCATACTTCGCCCGCGCCATTCGTTTTTTGTACGGGTAATTCTTAGGCAATGGCGCTGATCGCCCCTTCTTTTCGAGAAGCTGGTGACGGATAAGTGCGTGACTCTTGACATCCTTTGTCGATGATTTCGCGGATGTACGCTGCTTCTTTACGGAGACTTTGGGGGTTTTTTCGTCTGTCTCTTTTTTCGCTGTTTTGGAGCGACGCTTGGGCGTCGAGTTTTTGCGCGTGGCGACATCGATTGATTTATTGTTCATTTCCATCAGCATTTTCTCCATTCGGTATTACCGCATCTACGGACAGTTCTTTCGTCCCCGTCCACTCACCAACGTATATTTTATCGACCGAAAACCTAACTCATGCTCATGCCACGATCACGTGAACCTGCGGTTCCCAGAAATGTCCTGAAGGCCGGTCCCTGCCCGGCTTAAGACACCCGCAAACATGCACTTTTTTTTGCAGGGCGCGTTGGGCAGAATTTGAGGGCTATTTCTTTTTACTCGATTTCTTCTTTTTTGAATTTTTACTCTCTTTAGCGAGAACTTTTTTCTTTTTAGCTTTCAGATTTTTGATTTTCTTTTTTAACTTCTTGATATTTGCCTTTACCTCTTTCTTAGACATTTTTTCCTCCTCATCTAATGATTTTTTTGGTGCTTGAACGGCTACGGCTTTTGTGCCGATTTTCACAGGGCCCACGGCTCGTTGTCGGTTCTTTGCTGCAGTTGTCGGAATCCGCGGTGAAGGCAAAAGAGACTTTGCAGAACCAATGATCTGAGCGGCCCTCTTTTCACTGATACCGGGTAGCGCTGACAATTCGTCGGGCTTGGCGGCCGCAATTTTTGCGATGGTGCGATAGTTATTCTTTACACAAACTGCGGCCAACGAAGGACCGATTCCCTCGATTTCTGTTAAACTAGGCATATCGTTAAACCCCCTCTAATTACCCTTCCGTCGGATTAACGCGACAACGTGGATCCACCTCCCACACTTGGATGGTATCAAGAAGTTGCCAGGACATGTCTTGATCTAAGTCAAAGCATGTCCCGGAAAACCGTAAATAATAATGCTGCTGTCCGCGGCAGGTCTGTTGCAAACAAAGTCCCATGACCTTAGGGCGGCGGCTTCTAGCGAAAACCGAACGTTATCGCGGCTATCTGAATAGCCTCAGTAGATGTTTTGAAATACCGGAACGGGCTATGTGATTTCATATCAAAATCTTTAGCCAATCGCCATTTGCCGCCGAAACGCAATCTTCTCTGACAATGCGCCTCGGTCAACCTTACGCCTCAAGCTTCTCGACCGTCTCGGCGTTTTGAAGCTCGCTACGTGCGATGCGGCGAGCGGTTTTGAAGATGCCGTCGAGGATTTCCATCAGTTCTGCTTCCCGCACGTACTGCAAGACGCCGTCACCGTTTTTTGTACGCAGATGATCGAAGTTTTGCCGCCCGACCTTGTGGGTGAATTCTGACACGTCACGTTTCATGGCGCGAACCGTCGCGGCCAAGGTGGCATCGTGATTGTTGACGGCTTCGAGGGCGCCGGACAGCGCCTTTTCTACCTCGTCATAGATGGCGGCAATCTGCGCCCCTGACTCCGCGCCGATTTTGACGCGCTCATCCAGGCGTTTCCTGGTTGAGGTGACGATATCCGACGCAATGCGGTCGCCGATATGTTCAAGATCATTGGCAATCTCTACTAATTGCATCAGCGTCTGCGCGTTTCGCTCAGAAAGTGACGTGACCGATATGCGACCGAGATGGGTGATAATCGCCCGATGAAGCTTGTCTAGCGGTTTGTCGCGCGCTTCCAGAGCATCCAGGCGCCTGCGATCTGTGCCCAGCGCCGCCTCACGTGAACGGTGCAACATGTCGCAAACATATTGTCCCATGCGGACGATTTCATAGCGCGTGTTCTCCAACGCAATCGCCGGTGTCGAGAGGACATTTTCGTCCAAGAACTTAGGCGCCAGCGTTTCCTCGGCTGAAAGCGGACGGTCTGGTATCATCCATTCAACGAGCCGGGCGATTTGCGGTGTGAAGCCGATAAAGATGAGCGTGTTGGCAACGTTGAAGATTGTATGCGCGTTGGCGATTTGCCGCGGTGCGTCCACGGCTCCGCCCACACCGTCGCCGGGTGAAATGGCTCGGCTGATCTCGGCCAGTTCGGGAATCAGCCCAATCCAGATCATGACACCGGCGATATTGAAGAGGACGTGAACCAGTGCGGCGCGTACTGCCGGGCGCGGTTTGTTGATGACGGCAAGACCGGCGGTGGCACACGTTCCGATGTTGGCGCCAAGGGCAACCGCGACGGCAGCTTCCAGCCCGATCAAGTTCTGCGCGGCGAGAACGATAACGATCCCTGTGGTCGCGGCGGATGACTGAATAACGGCGGTAAACGCCGCTCCGACCAATGCTGCTACGGCCGGATGTGATAAGGTTGCGATGAAGGCGATAAAGGGCTCATAGGAGCGCAACGGCGCCATTGCATCGCTCATCACGCCCATACCAAAGAATACGAGGCCCATGCTCAAGATGATGTGCCCGTATTCCTGCGCATTGCGCACGTTGCTGGCAAATGTCAGCAGAAACCCCAGAGTGATCATCGGCAGCGCAAATTGAGACACCTTAAAAGCAAGAATCTGGGCGGTCATGGTGCTGCCGATATTGGCGCCCATAATGACGCTGACGCTTTGCGCCGTCGACATAAGTCCCGCGGAAATAAAGCCTACGAGGATCACCGTGGTGACCGAGGACGAATTCACAATGCCGGTCGTAACGGCACCCATCCCGGCACCGATAAACCGGTTCCGCGTCATCTTGCCCAACAGTTCCTTCATGTGATCGCCGGCGGCACGTTTTAGCGCCTTGGTCATTAGATCCATACCGAAAAGAAATAGCGCCAATCCACCGAACAGGCCGGTCCACAGGTCGAAGTGGTTAAGCGAGCCCTCCATCAATCGACTTTCGCCGGTTGCGCCTTAATGACGGCAACGGGACCTTGCGCGATCTGCACGACCCGTTCGGCAACAGAGCCTAGCAGAACATGCGGCAATCCTGTTCGCCCGCGGCTTCCGACAACGATCAGCGACACGCCGAGGGTTTCTGCAGCTTCGACAATCCGTCCTGGCGGCAGTCCCGACACCAGTTGCACGCGCGCAGATGCCAATCGATCTTGCTCGGGATTTTCCGTGCGAACCTCTGTCAGGAACTCGTCCATCATTTCTTCGGCGATCTTTTCCATGGGACGAAGTTGATCCTCGGGCAATTGCCGATAGAATCCTGGGCTCGCTGCTGGATCGTGGACGACGTGTAAAATAATGAGGGGGGCGCCGGTCAACTTGGCCTGCGCACTCGCCCAAAGCAGCGCTGCACGGGAATCCGCTGAAAAATCAACGGCGCATAGAATCGGTGCCATGGATGTCGAATCAATCATTCCCACTGGACCCCGATCATGGCAGCATCACGCCGCGGATCATGAAGAAGATCATCGCGCCCAGGATACCTGCGACAGGTACGGTCACCAACCATGCTCCGGCGATACGCAGCAACAAGGTTCGTTTCACCAGTTCTAGATTACGAATTTTGCCGAGTTCCTTGCGTTCGCGCTTGTGAAGAAGGCTCGAACCGGCCTTCTTCTTTAGTGCGCGTAACATTTCACCTTTTTCTTGAACGGGTGCCGCTTCGAACCGTTCGAGAAAATCCGTAACGGCTTCCGGCTCATTATCTTGGTGATGCAGTTTGATTTCCTCGACTTTGCGCGAATAGCTGACCTTCAAATATTCGCGCAGGAAGCCGACCCCAAAGACCCCACCGACCGCAATATGTGTTGAACTGACCGGCAATCCGAGTTGCGAGGCGACGATTACGGTAATAGCGGCGGCAAGAGCGATGCAAAAGGCCCTGGTCTTGTCGAGTTCTGTGATCTCTGAGCCGACAGTGCGGATGAGTTTGGGACCATAAAGAGCAAGGCCGAGCGCGATCCCAAGTGCGCCCACCAGCATTACCCAAATCGGAATTTGCGCTTTTTGAATGATACCGCCGGACACCACCGCATCGTTGATCCCTGCCAGCGGGCCAACGGCGTTGGCAACATCGTTGGCGCCATGGGCAAAGCTTAGCAGCGCCGCAGCGAAGATCAGCGGGATTGTGAACATCTCGTTGACCCCCTCTTTGTCATTGGACAACGATGAAGAGAGGCGGGCGATGTGCGCGCGCATTAGGACGTAAGCCGCAACCGCGAAGACGAGTCCAATCAGCGCCGCCGTGACAAAATCCAGTTTCCAAACGTGTTTGAGGCCCTTGAGAATCAAGTAAGTGGTGAACGACCAAGCCATAATACCGATCAGCAATGGCACCGTCCGCCGTGCCGCCGCAAGAATGTCTATCTGATAGGTAATACGACGTTTGATAAGATACAGAAATCCGGCAGCGATTAGTCCACCTAGAACCGGCGAAATCACCCATGACGCCGCTATCTTACCGACGACATCCCAATCAGCGATCCCCCAACCACCTGCGGCGATGCCAGCCCCCAAAACGCCGCCGACGATCGAATGCGTCGTAGAGACCGGCGCACCGGCTGCGGTGGCTAGGTTCAACCACAAGGCGGCGGCCAACAGCGCACCGGTCATCAACCAGATGAACGTGTCGGTATCGGCAATGAGCGCTGGGTTTATGATTCCGCTTTTGATGGTCCCGACCACGTCACCGCCGGCGATAAGCGCACCGCAGGCTTCGAAGATTGCGGCAATTAAAATCGCGCCGCCCAAGGTTATGGCTTTAGAGCCGACGGCGGGGCCCACGTTGTTCGCGACATCGTTAGCGCCGATATTCAGCGCCATATATCCACCGATCATCGCCGCAACCACCAGCAACGTCGCATGCGTGCCGCCTACGTCACGCGAGACCGCGAACAGCATGATGCCGACAATGAAAAGAATGGCCGATCCGAGGCGGAATAGTTCGCCTCGATTTACCAATAGGGCTTTTTCTACTTTTTGGACATTCACGAGGCTCATACGCAATGCTTCCTCTCGGTGTTTTCGGCGGACTTGGAACCAACAGAAACCAGCCTGAGGCTCTTGGGAATTGTCATCAATCTGTAGCAAAAACGTAATGATCTACATCAATTGGAGATATTCTCCTAAGAATTAGGTATTGAAATTCTAAAGTGCGATTCCTTTAACTCGCTGTCATGTCGACCCCTTCCCACAGGCGGCTGCCGACTTACCCGTCAGAGCAAACAAAATGTGTCTGGAAGTGTCTCGCTATTTGTGCGGTGCAGCATTGATCCAAATCAATCCCCCGAACGTTAAATTAGGTCACAATGCTTCTGTCATATGTGGAGATGCAAACCACGTTACGAGCAAGGGAGGCCGAGTATGCCGCACAGAAAGCTTCATGAAATTATTGCCGGTCAGGACCTAGTTTGTGTCGCGCCGACGGATTCTGTGAAAGATACGCTCGCACTTATGCAAGGAAACCACGTCGGCTCTGCGCTCGTCCTAGAGAACAACGAGATCAAAGGTATTTTTACCGGTAGCAACATGGTGAACCGGATTATAAAGGCCGGTCGGGATCCTGGCACGACGGTCGTAGGCGATGTTATGACGCCTGACCCTGTGTGCCTACATTGCGACGCACATGGCATTGAATGTGTTCGCCTTATGCGTGAGCGGGATATTCGGCACATCGTTGTCAAAAAAGACCCCGGAGAGGGCTTTGGCATTGTTTCGGTTCGTGATTTTCCAAACGAAGAAATTTGTGAATACGACGAAGAGTTCAAATTTGAAGAGAATCTTTGGGAGCACTTGTAAACGATATTGGTCGCTCGCAACCTCCGTGAGGTCCCCATGTCGCAAAAAATACAGCCATCGACCGGTCGTGTTCTCGGTGTCCGTGGATCGATCCTAAATATCCAATTCGCAGCGGATAATATGCCGGTCATTGGTGAGGCGTTACGGATTGTAACACCGTCTGGGTCTGTCGTTGCCGAAGTTCATTCGACATCAGATGACTTATCCGTTCATGCCGTGGCGATTGAGCGGACCGAAGGCATTTGGCGCGGTGCTGTTGCCGAAAGAACGCGCGCGCCGATTTCCGTGCCGGTCGGCGAAGAAGTGCTGGGGCGGGTTATGGATGCACTCGGCCGCCCCATCGATAACGAGCAGCCGTTTTCTGATGATATCGTGCGCAAACCGATCCACCCTGTGGTGGCGAAGTTAATGACCGGAAGCCGTGAAAATAAATTATTTGAAACCGGGATCAAGGTCATCGACCTGTTGGCACCCCTTGGCCGCGGTGGAAAGGCCGGCATGTTTGGCGGCGCCGGTGTTGGCAAAACGGTTCTCATCATGGAACTGATCAGGTCGATGGCCGAGTCCTACCAAGGCATTTCCGTATTCGCAGGTTTGGGCGAACGCATCCGCGAGGGCGATGAGCTTATCCGCGAAATGCGCCAGTCCGGTGTTCTCGGGCGCACGGCACTGGTCTTTGGGCAAATGAACGAGCCGCCCGGCGCACGTTGGCGGGCCGGCCACACAGCACTTACCATCGCAGAGTATTTCCGTGACACCATGTCACGCGAGGTGCTTTTGCTAATCGATAATGTTTACCGCTATGTTCAGGCAGGGATGGAAATTTCCGGCCTGCTTGGCAGATTGCCGTCCAGGGTCGGCTATCAGCCCACACTCGCTTCGGAAATTGCCGCCATCGAAGACCGCATAACATCGGCCGCAGACGCTTCGATCACTTCAATTCAAGCGGTCTACGTCCCGGCGGACGATTTTACCGATCCCGCTGTCGCAGAAATTTTTACACATCTTAATAGCGCCATTGTGCTGTCACGCAGCATGGCTGCAGAGGGCATGTATCCGGCAATCGATCCGTTAGCGTCCTCTTCGTCACTGCTGGAGCCTGATGTTGTCGGTGCCGAGCATTGCAGACTTGCTGAAGAAACGCGGAATATCATTGCGCATTATCGAGACCTTCAAGACATCATCGCGCTGCTGGGGATGGAAGAATTATCACCGGATGATCGACGCTTAGTGCATCGCGCGCGACGATTGTTACGCTTCTTGACGCAACCGTTTCTCGTCACCGAAGCGTCGACCGGACACGCGGGCGTCTCGGTGCCGCTCGCCGAAACACTGAAAGGTGTCAGCGCGATCCTAGAAGGCACTTATGATGAGTGGGAAGAAAGTGCATTTTATATGATCGGGGCGCTTCCTGATGTGAATACCGTGACGTCAGCCTCTCCGCAGCAAACAGAGGCCGTCGCATGAAATTGAGCATTTCAACGCCGCTGACTGAACCCGTTGTCATCGACGATGTGGCGCATCTGCGTGCCGAAGATGATACCGGATCATTCGGCATTCTTGAAAACCATGCATGCTTGATCACCGTGGTCGGAACGTCTGTGTTGAGTTGGCGATGTCATGACGACAGCGAAGGACATTGCGCCGTTCGGGCCGGTATTTTGAACCTTCCAGATGGACATAGAATTTCCGTTACGGCGCGCGAAGCGATCCTCGGAGATAGCCTCGAACACTTGGAGGATGCGGTCCTCGTGAACTTTCGTCGTCGAGAAGCCGAGGAACGTAGCGAGCGAGCCGATATCGAACGTCTTCGTATATCTGCGATCCGGCGTATCTGCGGTTATTTGCGCGATGAACCGGCATCTCTGACGCCGATTGGCACGTCTTGAGCAATGATCATGGCAGATAACGATCAAAAACCCGACGACCTGATTCCACCGATCAAGCGCCGCCAGCGTATGAAATCCCATTGGGAGCAAGAGGGCGAGCGTTCAATGGGGAAAAACCTCGCGATGATGGGGACGCTTGGCTGGCTCATTGTGACCCCGATCTTAATCGGTACGTTTGCCGGCAGACTGCTCGACCAACGGCTCGGCAGCGGCATTTTTTGGACTGTGAGTTTGCTTTTCTTTGGTGTCATCGTCGGCGGCTGGCTGGCATGGCGGAAAATGCAGGAGCCTTGAAGATGGAAATCAATATTCTCTATGCGTTTGGTGCGCTGCTGGGTGGTGCAGTGCTTGGGGGTGCATTTTTCGTCGCACTGCGGATTAACGTGAAGCTATATGCGGACGGTCGCGTTTTACCGGCGATTGTGTTGCATATGCTGCGTAGCATCATTTCTATCGCTGGATTTATAGGGTTTGCAGCCCTTGGCGCCCTTCCGCTGATTGTGTCGCTGGGTGGGTTCCTGGTCGCGCGTCACATTGTGATCCGGTCTGAGAAGAAAAATCCATCAGATGTTTACGGTACCGCTCGGGTGTTTTCACGATGATCGACTCACCACTGATCTGGCCGACGTATTTCCACATTGGCCCCATCCCCATCACGGAGCCAGTGGTGACAACGTGGGGCGTAATGGCCGTGCTTACATTGGGCGCAATGATCCTGACTCGATTTGTGCGCGATCAAGGTTCGCCGATCTGCGTGACCCTCGAATTCATTATCGACGGTATGATGCAGCAAATAAAAGAAACCATGAATGTTTCCGATGGACGCCCATACTTGGCGTTAATTGGCACGCTTTTCATATTTCTGCTGACGGCAAATTTATCCGGCTTGCTGCCAGGCATTGAAGCGCCGACGGGTAATATCGAAACGGCGGGTGCATTGGCCTTAATCGTTTTCTTTTCTGTGCATTATTATGGAATTAAAGCTCAGGGTGTGCCCGGTTATTTACAGCGTTTTATTCGTCCCACCTGGGTGATGCTGCCGTTAAACCTGATTTCCGAGGTAACGCGCACGCTGTCACTCGGTGTACGCCTGTTCGGCAACGTTATGAGCGGTGCTTTTATCGTCGCCATCGCTATTTCACTCGCCGGGCTGTTTGTTCCGGTGCCGTTGATGGCACTTGAGGCGATTACATCGGTCATTCAAGCCTACATTTTCGCAGTGCTGGCTGCCGTTTACATCGGTGGCGGCGTCAGTAAACCCACATAAAGGAGAACTCGATTATGGATATTGCAATGTTAAGCGTCATTGGCGCGGCCTTCGCGGTGGCCTTTGGTGCCATTGGACCCGCGCTGGCGGAAGGGCGTTCCGTCGCAGCGGCACTCGATGCGATCGCCCGCCAACCGGAGGCCGCGGGTGTGTTGTCACGAACACTATTTATCGGCTTGGCGATGATTGAGACGACCGCGATCTATTGCCTTGTGATTGCGTTGTTGCTGTTGTTCGCCAACCCGTTCGTGTGATGCATGTGGCATATAAACAGGGTGTGTCGCGATGACCATTGATTGGTGGACGCTTGGCCTTCAGGCTTTCAACTTCATCATTTTGGTGTGGTTGTTGCGGATTTTTCTGTTTCGCCCCGTGGTCGCTGCAATGAAAGCGCGGCGCGCCAAAATTGACGACCTTTTGAGCGATGCCGAAACCGCAAAAGCCGAAGCAGAGGCGGTGCGGCAGAAAGTTGAAGCCGAAGTTCAAAATATTGAAGCCATCAAACAACAAGCGATATTGGATGCACGCACGACGGCCGCGCACGAAAAGGAAACGATTTTAGCAGAGGCCCAGAAACAGGCTGATATTCAATTGGTCGAAGCTCGAAAACGATTAGATGATGAACGCCAGGCGGCAGAACGACATTTGTTGGACAAAGCAGGTACCGCCGCTGTCGATATCGCCGCGTATCTGCTTAGAAGTGTGAATAACAATACTGAACTCAACGCGATTTTCCTCGATCAGGCGTGTAAGCAGCTAAGCGCTTTAGCGGCGAACAAACGCGCGCAAATAATCGGTGTGGACGACGGCACCCCGATTAAAGCCCGCCTTGTCACCGCATCACCTATCAGCAGCGAAGACGCATCAACCTTTAAAAAAGCAATTTCAAAGGCCCTTGGGCACGCCGTGGATTTAGATACAGCCGACGACGGGGCGTTGATCGCCGGCCTTGAATTGCACTTTCCGCACGTTGTTATCCGGCACAACTGGCGTGATGCTTTGTCCGAAGCCGTTCAAAAAATGAGCTTGAATCATGAAGACGCTCAGCGACACGCTTGAGGCATGGCGCCCTGGGATATCATCCGATTGGATGGCCCAATTGGCGGCGCCGCAGATCAGTGAAGTCGGTCGGATCACGCGGATCGCCGACGGCATCATTGAATTAACAGGGTTGCCCAGCATACGGCCCGATGAACTTTTAGCATTTCCCGGTGACATTATGGGGTTTGCAAAAACATTAGATCCCGACGTGGTTGGGTGTGTGATGTTGGACCCCCCGTCTGCGCTCAATCCCGGCGATTTGGTCCGAAGCACCGGCAGAACCGTCAGTGTACCCGTCGGCGATGCATTGTTGGGGCGCGTCATCGATCCGCTTGGTCGGCCGCATGACGGCAAGCCCCCCATACAGACACGCGAACGATCGGCCATTGAACAGCCAGCGCCCGATGTTATGCATCGGAATTTGATCAAAGACCCGCTCGAAACCGGCATTACCATCGTTGATGCGATGTTCGCTATTGGCCGCGGACAACGCGAACTGATCATTGGTGATCGATCCTCAGGGAAAACCGCACTCGCTGTCGACACCATTATCAATCAACGCAATACAGAAGTGATCTGCGTTTATGTGTCGATTGGTCAGAAACTTTCCGATATCAGAAGCGTCATCGATACGGTGCATACCCATGGGATGACTGACCGCACCGTCATCGTCGCCAGTCAGTCAAGTGCGCCGCCCGGTTTGCAATGGATTGCGCCTTACGCTGGGTTCGCTATTGCCGAATATTTTCGCGATAAAGGGAAGCATGTCTTAATCGTGCTTGATGACCTTACAAAGCACGCAGCGGTGCACCGCGAAATCAGTCTTCTTTTACGCCAACCACCGGGCCGTGAAGCATACCCGGGTGATATCTTTCATATTCACGCACGAATGTTGGAGCGTGCAGCGCAGTTATTGCCTGAAGACGGCGGCGGTTCACTGACTGCGCTCCCGATTGCCGAAACCCAAGCCGGCAACTTAAGCGCCTATATCCCAACCAATCTTATATCGATTACGGACGGTCAAATTTATCTCGACTCCAAACTTTTCAGCAGCGGCATCAAGCCTGCAGTCGACGTCGGGCGCAGCGTTTCGCGGGTTGGCGGGAAGGCGCAAAAACCGGGTCTTCGCGCCGTCGCTGCAGGCCTTCGGCTGGACTATGCACAGTTTCTGGAGTTGGAAGTCTTCACGAGATTCGGCGCCGTCGTCGATCCCCATACCAAAGCCATCATCGAACATGGACGGCGCATCAGAGGCACATTGGCGCAGGGGCGTCACGCGCCGCTTTCAATGTCGGCCCAAGTCGCTCTGCTTCTTGCGCTGAACGAAGGTCTTCTTGATACGTGCACGCCCGCCGACGTTGAAACCTTCAAATCACAACTGGTCGATTGGCTTCATCAACACGCCGCTGACGACCTCGCAGAAATCGCGGCAAAGGGGGCCCTCAGCGATGCCAATCGCGATGCGCTGATCCGCGCCATGACAACTTTGAGCCGGCAAATCACCGGACAGCCGTCGGACACCGCACCATGAGCGCACGTCTTGCAGATATTGAGGCGCGACGGGAAAACATCGCTGATTTGAGTGAGATCGTCGGTGCGCTGAAAGCCATCGCGGCAAACCGTATGATGCAAGGCGAAAGCGCGCTCGCGAGCATACGCGCGTATGCAGACTCCGTTGAAGAAATGCTCTCGACCACGCTAATCGATAGGCCGCTGCCGCAAGCGCGGGCAACGGATCACACGAAACGAGGGCTGATCCTATTTTCCGGAGAGTACGGCTTTACAGGTGCGTTCACTGAAAAGCTGATCGACGACCTCGTCGATACGGTGACCCCGGATGATCATGTTTTTGTGGTTGGGCAACGGGGCGCGATCTTTGTGCGGGAACGTAACATTCAGCCGGACTGGGAAACACCGATGGCGACGCGGATACAATCTGTATCTGAAACGGCGCATCGGCTGACCGGCGAATTATTCCGATGCATTTATCAAGGCGAGATCAACGCCGTCAGCATGATATACGCGAAACACCAGGGTGGCGGCCTGTCACAGCCAACGACCCGGGCATTGTTTCCCCTCGATTTACAACAGCACCAAAAATCAAAACGAATGACGCGCCCCCTCATGCACCTTGACCCAGAGATAATAATTTCACGGATTACCGAAGAGTACATTTTCGCAATTCTTACATTGGCGACCATGGAAAGCTTGGTCAGTGAAAACGGTGCACGATTGGTCACCATGCAGCAGGCTCATCAATCCATTGAGAATAAGCTTGAGGTATTGGGAAATGAAATGCGCGTGCGGCGCCAAGATGAAATCACCACAGAGATACTGGATATCGTAACCGGAGCCGAGGCCTCCCTGCGCACATAGAGATGATACCTCGGCGCATCAATGTGGTGCATCTGTAACGCGCCAGCTCTCCTTCAAAGTTGATCTATATCATGGCGCCGATCACGTCGACCAGCGATCCTGACGCATATCCTAAAATGTGGGCTGCTTTTTTAAAGGGTTGATTCTATGTCGATGGATAAAGAAAACAACACCTCCTCCGACGACGACGATGTGCTGGACACAATCCAATCCAGATTTCCAAGTGCCTACACGATTTTATTCGGATTGATCGCCTTTGTCGCTGCGATGACATGGCTGATCCCGGCTGGAACTTACGATCGTGTCAGCAATGAAGCCCTTGGCCGCGACGTGCCCGTGCCTGGGACATACCATGTTGTCGAAGCCAACCCGCAAGGTTGGCTCGATGTATTGATGGCACCTATTGCCGGTTTTTATGATCCGGCATCGGGGGCTGCGAATGCCATTGATGTTTCATTGTTTGTTTTAGTAATCGGTGGATTTCTGGGCGTCGTCAACAGCACCGGCGCGATCAACACAGGCATTGCCCGTGCAATGACGGCGATGAAGGGACGGGAGAAATGGATGATCCCGATCCTGATGGCGTTGTTCGCTGCTGGCGGCACAACGTACGGCATGGCTGAAGAAACCTTGGCATTTTATATGCTCATCATCCCTGTGATGATCGTGGCAGGGTATGATTCCCTAACCGGTGTTGCGATCATCATGCTGGGCGCCGGGGTCGGCGTACTGGGATCTACGATTAATCCGTTCGCCACCACCATCGCGGCGGATGCGGCCGGGATACCGTTTACGGATGGCATCTATTTACGGATTGGTATCCTCGTGATCGGATGGCTGGTCTGCGTCGGTTATGTCATGTGGTATGCTGAGCGTGTTCGCAACGATCCCAGTAAATCCATCGTCGCGAAGCAAAAGTCATCAAATGAAGGTTTTTTCCTCAAACATGCCGCGTCCGATGACGCACCTTTTACAACATCACAAAAAATCATCTTGCTCGCATTCATGGCGACCTTTGGCGTGATGATTTGGGGCGTGTCGTCGCAAGGCTGGTGGATGGCCGAAATGTCGATGCTGTTCCTGGGCGCGGCCATCGTCATCGGCTTCATCGGCTGGGTTGGCGAAAAAAGTTTCACCAACGCCTTTGTCAACGGAAGCCGTGACCTGCTGGGCGTTGCCCTGATTATCGGTATTGCGCGCGGCATCGTCGTTGTTATGGACGCCGGCCTCATTACCGATACGATTCTGAATTGGTCAGCCGAAGCTGTGTCCGGATATTCATCCATCGCATTCATCAGCGTTATGTATTGGATCGAAGTGCTGATGTCATTCTTTGTTCCCTCAACGTCCGGACTTGCTGTCCTCAGCATGCCGATCCTGGCCCCGCTTGCCGACTTTGGCGGCGTCGGGCGCGATCTGGTTGTGACCGCCTATCAGTCTGCGAGCGGCATGGTGAACTTGATCACGCCGACGTCCGCCGTTGTGGTTGGTGGCCTCGCACTTGGCCGCGTCTCATATGACAAGTGGCTGCGTTTTGTTTGGCCGTTACTGCTGATTTTAACGGTCATAGTTATGGCCGCATTGGTGGTCGGGACCCAGATCTGATGGCAATTGCGCAGGAAAATGTCATGAACCAACAATTAGGCGTTCATTCCGAGGTCGGCAAGCTACGACAAGTCATTGTTTGCCGACCGGGACTGGCGCATGAGCGACTGACACCCGGCAACTGTGAAGATTTATTGTTCGACGATGTATTCTGGGTTCATGAGGCCAAAAACGATCATCACGATTTCTGTAGTAAGATGGCCGAACACGGCGTTGAAGTTCTCGACGTTCATGATCTATTGGCCGAGACCATGGCGAGGGCTGATGCCCGCGCGTGGCTGCTGGATCGACGTATTTCCGCTAATTCTGTCGGCGTCGGTATGTTGCAGGACTTGCGCGCTTGGCTTGAGGAGATCAATGGCGAAAAACTCGCCGCTTACTTGATCGGCGGCATCGCCGCCCATGATTTGCCATTCAAACCTCATGGCATGTTCGGTGAATATCTTGGGCCGAATGGGTTTGTCATCCCACCTTTACCGAACATGCTTTTCACCCGTGACACGAGCTGCTGGATATATGGCGGCGTGACGGTAAATCCAATGCATTGGCCTGCACGCCAACCAGAAACTTTGTTGATGACGGCGATCTATAAGTTTCATCCCCGTTTCAAAGATGCAGGTGTCCGAACTTGGTGGGGGTCACCGGATGAAGCGCATGGAGCCGCAACGCTTGAGGGCGGCGACGTAATGCCTATCGGTCATGGTTGCGTTTTGATCGGCATGGGCGAGCGTTCGACCCCGCAAGCGGTGGGACAGGTCGCACGCACCCTGTTTAAAGCTGGCGCTGCAGAACGCGTTGTTGCGTGTCAGATGCCGAAATCACGTGCCGCGATGCATCTCGACACAGTGTTTTCGCTTTGTGATCGGGATTTGGCGACCAGCTTCATTGCCGTCGCCAACGAGATCACATGCTATAGTCTGCGCCCGGGCAGCAAGGATGATTCGATCGAATTCTGCCTCGAAGACGGTACGTTGTTCGACGTTGTCGCGGATTGTCTCAATATTAAACATCTCCGCGTCGTGCCGACCGGCGGCGATAGTTACGAACAAGAACGCGAGCAATGGGACGACGGCAACAACGTTGTCGCACTTGAGCCCGGCGTGGTCGCTGCTTACGACCGCAACACTCATACCAATACACAGCTACGAAAAGCCGGCGTCGAGGTGATCACCATCCGTGGTGCGGAACTTGGGCGCGGACGCGGCGGCGGGCACTGCATGACATGCCCCACTCAACGCGACCCTATTGATGATTAAGAGGATAACATGCCTAACAATTTAAAAGGTCGGAGTTTTCTCTCGCTCAAGGACTTTACGTCCGACGAGATACGCTTTCTTCTGAAACTCGCCGCCGATTTGAAATCGGCGAAGTATGCAGGCACTGAACAGCCCGTGCTGCGCGGAAAGAACATCGCATTGATATTCGAAAAAAGCTCGACACGAACCCGCACCGGCTTCGAGGTTGCGGCACATGATCAAGGGGCGCATGTGACATATTTGGAGCCGACCGGCAGCCATATTGGGGTCAAAGAAACAACCAAGGATACCGCCCGCGTCCTTGGGCGCATTTATGACGGCATCGAGTATCGCGGGTTTAAGCAGGAAACCGTCGAGCAGCTCGCAAAATATTCAGGTGTGCCCGTGTTCAACGGCCTAACCGATGAGTTCCATCCAACGCAAATTTTGGCTGACTTTCTGACGATGCAAGAGCATTCGGAGAAGTCATTGAGCCATGTCACCTTTTGCTTCATGGGCGACGCTGAAAATAACATGGGGGACTCATTATTGATCGGTGGCGCAAAGATGGGCATGGATGTTCGCCTTTGCGCACCGAAATCGTGTTGGCCGAAGAAAAAAATCATCGACTATGCAAAATCGATCGCAGCCAAAACCGGCGCACATATTTTGGTGACGGAAGACGTCGCCCAGGCCGTGCTCGAGTGTGATTTTATCTATACAGACGTTTGGGTCTCAATGGGTGAACCGGCAGAAAAATGGAAAAAGCGCATCGAGCTTTTGATGCCCTACCGGGTCACCAAAAAGGTCATGGCGGTGAGCTGTAACCCAAAGGTCAAGTTCATGCATTGCCTTCCGGCATTCCATAATACGGAAACCAAAGTCGGACAGGAGATGCAAAAGAAGTACGGGATCGACTGCATGGAAGTCACCGAAGACGTCTTCGAATCCGATGCGTCTATCGTCTTCGATCAGTCGGAAAACCGCATGCATACGATTAAGGCGGTACTTGTCGCCTTAATCGCCGGTTAAACGCCATGCTTGTCGTCATTGCCCTAGGCGGAAATGCGTTGTTGCGCCGTGGCGAGCCTTTGACGGCGGAAAATCAGCGCGCCAATACAAAAATTGCCGCCGAAGCGATCGCCGACGTGATCCGGGCAGGTCACCGGGTCGTTATTGCCCACGGCAACGGCCCCCAAGTCGGGTTGCTCGCGCTACAAGGTGCCGCCTACAAACCTGATGAAGCCTACCCGCTGGATGTCTTAGGCGCCGAAACCGAAGGCATGATTGGCTACCTGATCGAACAAGAACTGGAAAATGCGCTGCCGAAGGGCGCTAGGGTCGTTACACTATTGACCCAGATTGAGGTAGACGCCCATGACCCAGCCTTTGGTACGCCCACAAAACCTGTCGGTCCCGTCTACGATAAAGCTGCCGTTGATACACTGTCGACAAAGCAAGGGTGGGTTTTTGCAAAGGATGGAGAGCAATATCGGCGCGTGGTTGCCTCGCCGGTTCCCCAGGCTATTCCAGATACTGGCATCATTCGCCTTCTTGTCGACGTCGGAGTCACGGTGATTTGTGCCGGCGGCGGCGGAATCCCGGTTATTCGTCAAAAAAACGGGGGCTTGATTGGCGTCGAAGCGGTGATCGATAAGGATCTGGCAAGTGCATTGTTGGCCAAAGGCTTAAATGCTGACGCCCTGCTGCTGCTGACGGATGTCGACGGCGTCTACCAAAATTGGGACCAACCAAATCAAAGAAAGATCGATCACGCATCACCACATGACCTCACCGCATCAGCGTTTCCCGCCGGATCAATGGGACCAAAAGTTATCGCAGCATGTGATTTCGCCAGCGACCCAGGCCGAATGAGCGGCATCGGCGCGCTTAAAGACGCACTCAAAATACTTCAGGGCAAAGCGGGCACGGTCATTACTTCTGATGCCATCAAGTGAATAGAAATCAGCATTTAAGATAATAATAAATTTAGAACTTCAGTACTCGGTCGAACGCGTCGGACCTACCCCCCTCTTAACCGTATCCACACGGATAGTTAGAGAATCTGTTGGTCTGGGTGCCAAAAACAAGGGGATAATCAGATGGCAAGAAGCGTTTGTCCGTTGAGCAGATCATCAACCATCTGCGTGAAGAAGGTATCTTTTTGGCATAGAGCCGGACGGTCGGCGATGCACGCCAAACTGAAGCTCCAGAGCGACTTGGGCTACAAGCCACCGGCTTTTCCGGGGCGCGGCAATCTACTTCACAGCAGCCAACGTCGCCCTAAAACGAGCCAGCCCGAAAGCGAAGAAAGCAAGTCCAATCCCAGCGGTCGCCAGCAGTTGTGGCCAAACAATCTCAACCCCTGCCCCGCGATACAACACCGCCTGTGCGAACTTGATGAAATGGGTCGATGGCAGAACTTGCACCGCATTCTGTAATGCTGGCGGCATCGACTCCAGTGGCGTGATCCCACCCGATAACAGATTCATCACAACGAAGACAGGAATCGACAGTAGCCCGAACTGTGGCATTGTCGTCGCCAAGGTCGAGAGCGTAACCCCCATGGCCGTCACGGCAAACAGATACACGACCGAACCGAGCGCAAAGAGCATGATCGAACCGAGGATGGGTACGCCGAGTAACCCCTGTACGATAAATTGTAGCGAGAGCACGGCTGCCAGGACAATCACCAACCCATTTGCCCAGATCTTGGCCAACATGATCTCGCTGGAGGTAACCGGCATCACCAGCAAATGCTCAAGGGTTCCATGCTCGCGCTCGCGGATCACGGCGGCACCGCTTAGGATGATCGCGAGGATTGTCAGGTTGTTGATGATCTGCATCACGGCCATGAACCAGGCGGAGTAGAGATTTGGATTGTATTTTGCCCGCACCTGGAGATCGACCGGCAGGCCCACGGCGCCGCTGGATCTACTGACGAATTTCAACAATTCGGCATTGACGATGCTGGAGATATAGGTCGTCCCGTTTCCGGCAATCGTCATCGCGGTCGCGTCGACATTAAGCTGTATTTCAGGATTGCGCCCGGCCAGCACATCCGCCTCAAAACCGGGGGGGATATCCAGCACAAAAGTATATCGGCCCGCATCCATACCCGGATCGACCGTGCGCAAACCGATTACCTCCGGTGTTTTGAAGTAAGGCGGTAGAAACGCTCCCGTGATCTGTGTCGACAGTCCCGACCGATCTTCATCTACAACAGCGATGGACGCATTGTTCAACTCGGTCCGTACCCCGTTGGCGACGGTGTAGATGGCAAAAGTGAAGGTGTAAAAGATCAATCCCATCAGCACCGGGTCGCGCAGCAGGCTGAAGATCTCTTTTACGCCCAGCCGGTAAATGTTGGCGATCCAGCGCATGGCTCAGGCTTCCTGTTTACGCAAAAACGCAGCGGCGATCACCCAGAACAGGATGCAAAATCCTGCGAGGATCAGATGATTGGGATACAAGACCGCAAAATCGAGGCCTTTATTGAAGACGCCAGCGCTGATCTGCTGGAAATAGAGGGCTGGAAATGCTTGACCGAGAAGCGCCGCTCCGCCTTCAAGTGTGGAAACCGGGTACATCATTCCCGAAAAGTTGACCGTCGGTATCATAACGATGATTGCCGTCGCAAAGATCGCTGCGATCTGTGAGCGGACAAATGTCGAGATGACGAGGCCAAACGCCGTGGCGGCAGTGGTGTACAACAGCGCCCCCAACACCAATGCCAAAAAACTACCCGGCATCCCAATACCAAACACGATGAGCATCAGCACAACGAGGCTGACAAAACTGGCCATCGCAACGCCAATATAGGGTAATTGTTTGCCCAGTAAGAACTCAATCTTGTGGACCGGGGCCGCGTAAAAGTTAAGGATCGAGCCCATCTCCTTTTCACGCACCACGCCGAGCGCGGTCAGCATTGCTGGAATCATGATCAGCATCATCATCAGCACGCCAGGCGGTATCGCGTATTGCGACCGAAAGGACTGATTGTAGCGGAAGCGGGGTTCAATCGTCGCTGGATAGTAGCTGGGAATCGTCCCAGTCTCCCGCATCGATAGATCGCTTAAATGCGCATACAGGACCCCTTGCATGTAGCTGCGGCCGGTCTCTGCGCGTGTCGTATTCGAGCCATCGAGCCACGCGCCAATCTGTGGGGTCCGGCCCGCCAGAAGGTCATGACCATACGCGGGAGGAATGACGACAACGAGAGAGACCTCGCCCGTCTTCATACGGCGATCCAAGTCGGCAAAATGGGCGATTGGGGGTTGCTTATCGAAATAGCGCGAGCTCGACATTGCATCCAAGAACATTCGGCTTTCGCGCGACTGGTCCTGATCCAGAACCGCGTAAGATAGTTTTTCGACATCAAAGGTGATGCCGTATCCCATCGCCAGCATTAAGATAATCGGGCCAAGCAGCGCAAAAGCCAAGCGGATTGGATCGCGCCAAATTTCCATCGCCTCGCGCCGCGCGTAGGCCCAAACGCGAGAGGTCGATATCCATCCGGTTTCAATTCCGTGCGAACCTGTCGTGGCAGGGAGATCGAGCGCCTCTTTAGGCGTGCTGCCTTCTGCGCCAGCCTCCTCCAAATAGGCGATAAAGGCCTCTTCGAGCGTCGCCGAACCGCGCCGCTTGCGCAATTCATCGGGCTTACCCTGGGCCAGAACCTTGCCCGCATGCATCAACGAAATGCGGTCGCATCGCTCGGCTTCATTCATGAAGTGGGTAGAGATGAAGATTGTCACCCCGTCCTGGCGAGACAATTCAATCAGCAGCGCCCAGAAAGCGTCACGCGCGATCGGATCGACGCCGGAGGTCGGCTCATCAAGGATTAGCATCTCGGGCTCATGCAGCACCGCCACGGCTAATTGGAGGCGCTGACGCACGCCCAGCGGAAGGCCTTCGGGCGTTGAATCCGCCACGTCACGCAGATCGAAGCGTTCAATCAGTTCGTTAACACGGGTCGCGCGGCGCGCCCCAGGGAGATGGAATAAATCGGCATGTAGCGTCAAATTACGCCGCACCGATAATTCAGAATAAAGCGAAAAGGATTGCGACATGTATCCAACGCGCCGTCGCGTCGCCATGCCGTCGGCGCCGATGGGTTTGCCGAACAGCCGAGCATGGCCTTCGCTAGCGGTCAGTAGGCCGGTCAGCATCTTCATGGTCGTGGTCTTGCCGCATCCGTTCGACCCGAGAAAACCGAAAATTTCACCCGGCTCGATGCGGAAGGTCACGTGATCGACGGCGGTGAAATCGCCAAACCGCATGGTGAGCCCCTCGGCTTCAATGGCCAGCGGACCTTCCCGCGTAATGCGCGGCGGCAGTGTAATGGCCTGGTGGCCTTGCCTCTCTTCTTCAGGCAACAGTGCGATAAACGCGGCTTCCAGGGTATCCGAGCCGGCTTGTGACATCAGCTCGTCCGGCGTTCCGACCGCAAGGATGCGGCCCGCACTCATGGCGATCAGATGCTCGAACCGCTCGGCCTCCGACATATAGGCAGTGGCAGTTATCACGCTCATGCCGGGGCGGCGCGCGCGGATACGATTGATCAGTTCCCAAAACTGCTGCCGCGACAGCGGATCAACGCCGGTTGTCGGTTCGTCGAGGATGAGCAAATCGGGGTCGTGAATCAGCGCACAGCAGAGCGAGAGTTTCTGCTTCATCCCGCCAGAAAGTTTACCTGCGGGACGGTCCGTGAATGGATCGAGCCCCGTGCTCCTCAACAGATCGGCGATGCGCGTGGCGCGCTCACTCGCCGACTGACCATAAAGGCGGCCAAAGAAATCGATATTCTCAATGACCGAAAGCGTCGGATAGAGGTTCCGGCCCAATCCCTGCGGCATGTAAGCGATGCGCGCACAGACTGCGTCGCGATGCCGCCGGTCGCCCATCGAGCCACCAAGCGCTTCGACCGTGCCGGTTTGAAGGCGGCGCACCCCCGCAATCAGACCTAAAAATGTGGATTTACCCACCCCGTCCGGTCCGATCAACCCGACCATGCTTCCCGATGGAATCGCAACAGACACGTCATCTAGTGCAGCGGTCGCTCCATAGCGGTGGGTAATGCCGCATAGGGTGGCGACTGAATCTGCGGACGGCCTTATCAAGGCAGCTTCACCGCCAGCGTCGCCGGCCACTCTGCTTTGGGTGAGAGGCGGACAATACCCACCCCCGGAACGCCGGTTTTCACGACATCCTGGTATCTGCTGAGAACCTCTGCCGGTATCTGTAACTTGACTCGGAACGTCAGCTTTTCGCGCTCGCTTTTGGTCTCGACGTATTTTGGGGTGAACTGCGCCTCCGAGGCGACGAAGTCGACAGACGCCGGAATCACGTATTGTGGGGCCGCATCGAGAATCAGCCGTGCCTCTGAGCCAAAGCGCAGACGGCCCGCGTCGTCAGTGGGCAGGTAGATATCCATATAGACGTCCGTCAGATCGAGCAGCGAGACAACCTTTCCGCCGGCGGCCAGAACTTCACCGGGCTCGGCCAGCCGGTACTGTACCCGTCCGCTTCTTGGTGCGATCAAAGTGTAGTCGGCGAGATTGGCCCTCTGGGCCGCGACACTCGCTTGGGAGGCTTCGATCGCCGCCTCGGCAGCAGCAATCTGCGCATGGGCAGTGTTGAGGGCCGCATTAGCAGTGATATGTTCCGAGCGTCGCTGATCCAGCTTCTCTCCCGTTGCATATCCTCGCGCGGCAAGGGTCTCGGTGCGACCAAGTTCGGCCTTGGCAAAAGCCAATTCACCCTCACGCTGGGCCATCAAGGCCCTGGCCTCCGCCAGTTCCTGTACGGCTTGACGGGTCCCGGCCTCAGTGGCACGAATCTGCGCTTCAAGCTCGGTGGAATCGATCCGAGCGATCACGTCTCCGGCCGAGACCATTTGCCCCTCATCGGCAAGAACCTCAACGATTCGGCCGCCGAATTTGAGCGCAATATCGACCCGTTCTGCCTCAATCCGTCCATTGGCGCGAGAAAAGCCCTCGGGCAGGTCGCTCTGTTGCTGCAACCACCAGTAATAACCGCCGCCGGCGGCCCCGGCAACCAGAACGAGAATGATAATGACGTTTCGAAGTATTTTCACGACTCGCTCCTCAGGCCAAGCAGCCAGATCCAATAGCGCCGAGAACCTCGCTCGCTAACACTTCATACTGATCGTTACAGGCTACACCGGAAGAGAGATTCTGCAAAAAATTCCAGGTATGACGCACAGTAAAGCGCTCTTCACCCGTTGGAATGACATAGACGTCAATGGCGAACTCATCCGTCCCTTTGAAACGTCATTAAATGTGTGCCCCCTCAGGCCTCCATGCCAATCAGGCGAGGCGTGAATTCGGAGAAAAATGGCACCATCTAGCTTCGGCAAAACTTCCGACGGACCACCGCTCTCCACGCCGCGCCGCGACCTAAAATACACACTTTTTTCAAGTTCAAACCGATAACCGTAATCTCCGTCATAGACGCCTTCTTTGTATGAGGTTATGAGCACGCCTCAAAATATGGCGCATCCGTAGCCCAGTTTATCCGCAGTCTTCGGCACACGTACAATCATCAAAGCTGGTTTCACAACATGTGCCGCAGCAAGCTATCATTGCTTTACGCAACGCATGGCGCGCACGATGAAGCCTCACCCTGACATTCGTCGATGAAATACCAAGATCTATCGCAACGTCTTCTCGCGGCTCATCCGACAAATCGACCCGCCGGAGAACTTGAGCATAGTCTGGACGTAATTTAGGCACCAGATTGTCAATGCATTTGCAGTTATTTTCTTCGTGTCCGATGTGGTCATATTCTTCATCAAGGGCAACGCGCTCTTGCAAATAGCTCGCCTCCATCCGGCCTCGCGAAGCCACGGCCCGGTAATGGTCGATCAGCACCGAGCGCAGCACGGTGTAAAGCCACCCCATGACGGCTTTTTTATTTCTGAGTACGGTACGGCTGCGAACAACCCGGACACAAAAATTTTGGAGCACATCATCAACCGTGCTGGCGTCGCCAACACGTCGCATGAGATATTGACGAAAAGCATCGTAATTTTCGGTTAAAGCCGTTTCAATCGTGAGGTCTATTGAACGTAGCAATATATCCGAACTTACCGAGGTCGACGCCTTATTACCCGTATCGCTATATGTCCGCATCATCAAACCACATCCGATCTGGAGTTAGGTACTAAGCTAATCATATAGAAGCCCTACACGGCGGCATTGATCCAAATCAATTCTCGCAATGCGCCGCAAAAAAGACAGTAAACCTGTCTTGATCTCGCCAAGTGACACACCAAATTTGTCAGCTATCGATCTCGTCTTGAATCGTGCCGCGGCGCGTCACCAATGTGACTCCAACAATTGCCAATATAATGCCGACCAATTGCGACCATCCCAGAGTCTCTTCATAGAACATCACTCCCATTGCCAAGCCAAAGATAGGGACTAAAAAACTGTATGCATTGGCACGATTGAGTGGTGCTTTTGCCAGCACAGAAAACCAAAGCCAATAGACGAGCGCCGTTCCGAACAAACTAAGAGCGACAAGCGCCACAATGAACGTGAACGACCACCGGATCGACGTTGGCTCTTCAGTAGCCCAAGCGGCAACGGCAAGCGGGATGCTGCCGATTAACATTTGCAAGCCCATCGCCATAAGAACGTCGATACTGCCTGCGATTTTCTTGATCAATACGTTGCTGACCGTGATGCCGAGCGCGGCCAGAAGAATATAGGTGATGCCAAAGGCATAGTTTTCTGACCTGCTGTCGGAGAAGAGTTGCGGCGAAGAGATTACGAGAATCCCAACAAAACCTATGAGCAGGCCAATTTTTCCACGCGCTGTCAGCCGCTCATTTAGGAGAACACCAGCCAGTACCGCTGCCATAAGTGGCTGAGTGTTGGCGATTACCGTGGCAATACCGGGAGAGACGAACTCAGCGGCGTGAAACATGCCAAAAAACCCAAAACTAGTGGCCCCCACGCCAACGATCGAAATTATCGTCCAAATTCGACGCCCCTGGGGCCATGGTCGGCGCAAGGCAATCGCTAGCGCAGTCAGCGCCAGCCCCGCTATGACTGCCCGTAGGGTCGCGAAGGTTAAATGGGGTGCAAACTCAATTCCGAGTGTTATTAAAGGAAAACAAACAGCCCAAAGAAACATCACAATAATAATTTGCCCAATCGTTGTAATCGTCACTTATTTAATGTCCTATTTTTGGCTAAAAATAAATATCGGCTGCAATTAGTTATTGTTTGAAAACTGATTATACAGTTTTCAATAACAGCAACCATGACAATAGGTTTGCTCTTGGCAGCTTTGGCCCGGCATCACTGAATCGAGTCGGCCCGTCATGGGGCCGACAAGAGGTTATTACGAATGTGTATAAATAAACATGCCTTATGGCTTCGACCAGAGACGCAGCATGTATGCCCGAACGTCAACGGCACTCTTTGTGCTAAGGCACTCTTTGCCATAAACAATATTAAGCAATGATGGCCGATGTAGCTGTTTTCTCGGGTTGGCCAGCATCTTCATAGGCTGCGATGACGACGTTCGTTGGAACGCGAAGAGGCTGTGTTTCTGTAATCAAAGACGCATATTCTGTGGACGAGACACCCCCTGCCACAAGGTCCAATACGACCATGGGAAGCGCCACCGGCGCATTAGACACGGACTGCTCTTTGTTGGTGTGGGGGGATTGAAGTGCAGATCTATCGAGTGCGGTTTTTAGATTGCTCGGATTGCTTGCTTCCGGCGCGGATAAGGTTTTTGGGGCAGATCGCGGCTCAGCCAAATCCATCCCCGACACAACTGTAGGATTATACAGCGGCGGCAACTTTTCAAAATCTAAAGGGGCAACAATCATTTCATCCCTCTACGTATACAAGCCGCAAAATCAAAGAAGTAGGATTATACCAGTTCTAAAATCCGTAGCATTGACATAGGTCACGCCGCCCGACCGTGTCGGGCAATGTCGCAAACATATGATCTTATGTAATTTGTGGTTCTATTACGGATTGAGTTGATCCTCGTCATCGGCGGTGACCGGGATAGTTCGTTGCCAAATCAATGGTGATGTCCGAGGCAGACGGGACACGAACTCCCCATAGAGGGGAACTGGATTGCCCGTCTCTTCATTGACAAAGAGCGTATATACCTGAAGTGCGTTATTGGATGATCCTGACGGATTCATCACTTTTACGGCGATAATGCCGGAATCCAGTTTTGCGCTTCGCAATATTTTTAAGACTTTGACGTCGAACGTTGCTTCTAATTTTGAAGCTATCTGTGCTTCCGACATGACGGCATGCGCCATTGTGGGCATTTGAAGCGTAATTGCGACAACAATTGTAACAACAAACCACTGCGTTATTTTCGAGAGCTTTTTCATGCAAATTCCTCCTACGTATGTATATAGTCTGTATTTCTTGGCGTGCTATATTTACTCGACCGGTCGCCGCGCCAATCATGCAACGCGTGTTTGCTGCACATTGGTCACTTCGGTCGATGTCAGGTAGTCACGGGTCAGGGGCACGGCATCTTGGCGTTTAGCAAGTTGGATTTGGAAGACCACATGTCCGCCATGCCGGAAAGCCAATTCACTGAGGATAAGATAAAACCGCCACATGCGGCAGAACCGCGCGTCATAGATATCACGCACCCGATCCATATTGGCCTCAAAGCGCTGACGCCAAGCCTTTAATGTTTCTGCATAGTGAAGGCGCCAAACCTCAATATCGGTAACATAAAGTCCGGAAGGCTCAATCGCCGCGAGGACTTCTGAGAGCGCAGGGCTGTAACCGCCGGGGAAAATATATTTAGCGATCCAAGGGTTTGTTGCTGCCGGCCCATCGGCGCGGCCAATGGTATGCAGCAACGCAATGCCATCGTCCGCGAGTCGGTCACGGAGCGTAGCAAAAAACTCTTGGTAATGTGGCACCCCCACATGCTCAAACATGCCGACCGAGACGATCCGATCAAAGGTCCCTGAAATATGTCGATAATCTTGAAGCTGGAACTGGACGTGGTTAGTAAGCCCCGCAGTTTCTGTCCGCTTTTCCGCAGCCTTATGTTGTTCCTGCGAGAGCGTGATGCCGGTAACATCGACATCGTGATCACGGGCGATATGAAGGCCAAGCCCGCCCCATCCACAGCCGATATCTAATACGGTCTGGCCTGGCTGCAATAGAAGTTTTCTTGCGATAAGCGCTTTTTTGTTTTCCTGTGCATTCTCTAATTCGTCATCGGGGTTGCGAAAATAACCACATGAATACTGCCAGGCGGAGTCTAGAAATTGTGCATATAGGTCGGATGATAGATCATAATGATGCGCCACATTTTGCCGTGAGCGTGCAACCGGATTGAATTGCGCTAAGCCGCGGCAAAGCCGCCGCGCCCAAGCCAACCAAGAATAATGTGCAACATCCGGTTGGCGTGCCAGATTGACGACAAGCAACTCGACAAGGCCATAGAGATCATCATTATCGACTGTGAGCGCCCCGTCCACATAACCTTCGCCCAGTGCGAGATCGGGATTTAGAAGGATTTTACGTGATAATGAACGCTCGTGAAGCCGAACGGTTATTGAGGCTGATGAATGATCGCCAAACTGTGTCGATTGACCATGCGGAAACACGACAATTAAATTACCGTATTTAACCAGACGATGTAAAAATAACGACAGCGCGTTGTTCCACATTTTTTTACCTTTACACTTGCTAGTAAATCTTTGTGTCTTCATTTTCTGGTTCAGATGAATCGGATGATTGCTCAATGAGAGCCACATCGAAATGACCTGCCCATTTAATTTACAGGTTCATAACAATAAGGACGTTGATTTTGGTCAATCGTTACAGTCGTCGTGTGGAGTCTGAAAAAAACCGCCCATTTAAGGGTAAAATTTGGAATTGAGATGACCCAGTATCGAGACGAAGGCCAAGTGGACGCCGTCACGCAAAATGTGATGCAGGAAGTCCAGCACGATATGTTTAATTTTCTTAAAAGTCGGCTTGGCAATAGTCATGATGCTGCTGATGTGCTGCAAGATTTTTACGTCAAGGTGCTTACGCGATTCAATGACGTTCGCGACAATGAGAAACTCCGTTCCTGGATGTATCAGGTGCTTAAAACAACCTTGATCGATCATTACCGCAGCCGCAGCAAGCAACGCCAATCCGAGACAGATTTCCACTATCTGGATACGATGCTTCGCTCGACAGATGGCATTGACGAACTCGATGCGATCGTTTGCATGTGTCTCTATAAACTTTTGCCGACCTTAAAGTCCGAGTATGCCGATATTTTGTGGCGCGCGGACTTAATCGGGGAAGAGCGCGGAAGCATTGCCGCCACGCTCAACATTTCTGAGAGCAATGTGCGAGTCCGTTTGCACCGGGCCCGACTCGCCCTGCGAGAGCGGCTTGAGACAACTTGCCGAACGTGTACCGTCCATGGGTATCTCGATTGCGACTGCACCGAAGATGGAAATATGCACGCCGTGGCGGAAAAAATTTAAAACCGAACTGTAACGAACGCCTTTCCGGACCGTCTTTACACATATCGGGTCAAAATTGTGACGCGTCGGCATTCCGCCGTTAAACGTTTCCATTTTTGACGATGTGATAAAGGAGTCCAAAATGGCCAATAAATCGATATCAGAGGCTACCAGCCCCGCCGTGCTTCACTTTCGCGGACAGAACCTTGAAGCAATGGTTGCCATGCAGATGCGCAGCCTTGATGTCATTCGGCGCATGACAAATCTTATGCTCGATAGCACCCAAACGATCACTGAACGTCAGACGGAATTTCTTAGATCGAGTGTTGATCAGATGAACGCGGCATACAAAAAAAATGACGCGGCCGCTGATCCGAAAGAGATATTCGAACAACAGGCGGTAGTTTATCAGGATCTTTATGAATCCCTCTCCGACCATGTCGCTGAAATTGCAAAAGTGACGTCAACATGTTGCAGCAAGATGGCCCATGAGGCTGCTGAAGTCATCAACGATCAGACGGATGACGATAATCAAAAGTCATGTTGTGCAAAAACCGATGATGCGGCCCCCAAAAAGCATACGGTCAAAAAGTAGATACGATCAATGGATTCAATCTTATATTTTTTATTTTGGGCGGCCTTTATCTTCGTGATAATGCGCTTCGGATTTGGCTCTCATATCATGGGGCATAGCGACGGCACAGCTGCCGGTGCCGGCCAATCAAGCGAAAAACTAAGATGGACGCCGCCCAAGACGGATGTCGACCCCATCTGCCAGAAAGTCATCCATACTAATAATGCCAAACCGAGTGTTCACGATGGGAACATTTATTATTTCTGCTCGCGGGAATGCCGCGAGATATTCGAAGCGGCTCCCGATTTATATGTCGGTCCTGAGTCTGAGCGTCCACGCACACAACAGGAAGAAAGCAATGTCTGATACCACCAATTTGTCATCGCGATCTGGAACGCCTCTGCCAACACGCGCCTCTGTGTGTCTCCCGATCTTTGCCCTGGGCATGAGTCTAGGATTGTTTTTAGCCCTTACGTTTGTGTTGTGCGTGGGCTTTGATCTCCTGTTCCCAGGACAAGCAATGTACGAAACTTGGCTTCGTCTGCTGCCGGGATTTACCTGGTTGAGCTGGCCGAGTTTCTTTCTCGGACTCGCAGAGAGTTTCGCCTATGGCTGGTATGTAGCTCTGGTGTTTGGGCCACTTTATAATTTCTTTGTCACACGTAGCAGTCGAGGGACTTCGGCATGACCAAAACCGCAAATCGCAACCTCCCAACGTCTACTCAGAAGAAGCGTGCACCACCGACCCTGAAGGTCGTAGGGCATAAGGATGACGTGCTAATTGAACACACGAGCGACGATGTGGTAGCCGAGCCCACCCCTCAAGACTTTGCTGATTACCAAATCGATCTCTGGCAGCGAACGATCCTTTTCTTGGATACGCTGCGGCAGCGCGGCAACAATATGCTTGAGCATGAGCGTGCCGGCTTGCCGCCGCTACTCGACTTCAAGTACGAAACCATTCTCGACGCCCGGCATTTCGAGACCCCGGTCAATTACGCTTTGTTGCGGATTACTGAAGTCGGCGACGATTGTTGGGAAGACTGTGTCGATCCAAACAAGCCGCCGGTCATTGTCATTGATCCGCGCGCCGGGCATGGACCTGGGATCGGTGGATTCAAACACGACTCCGAAGTCGGCATGGCCCTGCACGAGGGGCACCCCGTGTATTTCGTTGTTTTCTTTCCCGAGCCCTGCCCCGGTCAGACACTGGCAGACGTACTGCATGCGTTGCGGCGCTTTGTCGAAGAGGTCGCCCAGCGCCATTCTGGAACGCCGCCCATTCTATATGGTAATTGCCAAGCCGGTTGGGCGGTGACGCTGCTGGCAGCAGACTGCGAGGGGTTGGCTGGCCCGACGGTTCTCAATGGGTCTCCCCTATCCTATTGGGCTGGCGAAGCCGGCACCAACCCAATGCGCGTGAGCGGTGGCCTGTTGGGGGGTACTTGGCTCGCACATTTGACCGCCGATCTCGGCAACGGTCATTTTGACGGTGCATGGCTCGCGCAAAATTTCGAAAACCTCAAGCCAGAGAAGGCCATTTGGGAAAAATACGCCGGTCTTTTCGCCAATATAGATACCGAGAAAGAGCGCTTCCTTGAATTTGAGCGCTGGTGGAACGGCTTTTACTTCCTCAGCCGCGAAGAAATCGTCTCAATCGTCGAAAATTTATTCATCGGCAACAAGCTGGAACGCGGTGAACTACGCATTAGTCAAGGGTGCGCCACAAACCTCAGGCATATCCGAAATCCAGTTATCATTTTTGCCTCCTATGGCGATAATATTACGCCGCCGCATCAAGCTTTGGGATGGATACCTGCTGTCTACAAAGATACCAACGATCTCAAGCAAGCGGGCCAACGCATCGTCTATCTGACCAATCCTCATGTCGGCCATCTCGGCATCTTCGTTTCAGCCAAGGTCGCGCGCCTCGAACACCGGGCAATTCTTGAGAGCCTTGAAGACATCAAGGGTTTGGAACCAGGTCTCTATGAGATGAAAATTGACAACCCTAGCGGTGATCCCGATTGCGATAAATCGCAGTTCGTAGTTCAGTTCGAAGAGCGCAAAGTTGAAGATTTTAAGTTTCCACAACAAACCGAAGCCTTCGAAAGGGTGCGCGCGGTGTCGGAAGCCAGTGAATCTTTCTACGGCAGTTTTGTGAGTCCTTTTATTCAAGCCACGACTAACCCTTGGGTTAGTGAAACTCTTAAATGGCTGCATCCAATGCGGACCAGCCGTTATCTGTTCTCTGAAACGTTCAATCCATGGATGCGCGGCATTGCCAAGATGGCCGAGAGTGTCGCCGAGCACCGCCAAGCACTGCCGAAAAACCATCCATTCCGGCAGAAAGAGCAAATGCTTTTTGCTGAAATATCTGATGCGATGGAGGATGCCCGCGAACGACGCGATGCCGGCTACGAGCAGGTATTTAAATTACTTTATGATCATAATTTCCCGACCGATGCATCATGGCCAGGAGGGAAGAAATGACCGCTGATGACGCAGTATTGATCATCAATAGTGGCTCTTCCAGCATCAAGTTCGCGATGTTCGACCTCACATCAAATGAACCAGAACGCATATGGCGAGGTGCGCTTGAACGGATCGGTTTCGATATCGGGCGTTTCGTCGTCCAAAACGTCCAAGAGGTGATTCTTAATGACCAGACTCTGGCAATTCCTGACCATGCGACCGCGCTTCATCTGTTGCTCAGCTGGGTTGAGCATTGGGTGTCGCCAAACAATCTCATTGGAATTGGCCACCGAGTAGTACATGGGGGGCCGAATTGTGATTGCTCACTGTTGGTTACGCCCGAACTTGAGACCCAGCTTACACAGTTTATTCCTTTGGCTCCGCTACACTTACCGCATAATTTAGCAGGCATCGCAGCGGTTCGCTCGCGTCGACCTGATCTGCCGCAAGTAGCCTGTTTTGATACTGCGTTTCACCATAATTTGCCTCGTGTGGCCCAATTAACAAGTCTGCCCAGACGGTTTCAAAACGACGGTATCCGGCGCTATGGATTCCACGGTTTGTCCTATGAATACATCATAGAAAATGTGCGCCAGCGCGATGGTGACGCCGCAGCAAACGCGCGTATCATCATTGCGCACCTTGGCAATGGGGCCTCAATGGCGGCAATAAAAGGCCGCCGCAGCATTGAGACCAGTATGGGTTTTAGCACCCTTGCCGGCCTACCTATGGGGACCCGCTCCGGCGATCTCGACCCTGGAATATTGCTGTATCTTTTGATTGAAAAAAAGATGTCGCCAGAACAAATTCAACACGTTCTCTATAGAGAATCGGGCCTACTCGGCTTGTCTGACCTTAGTCGAAATATGGTGGATCTTTTAGCCCATCAAAACGTCCCTGCGGTGGCTGAAGCAATAGACTATTTCTGCCATCACGCCCGTCGACACCTTGTAGGCTTAACGGCATCGCTCGGCGGCCTTGATCGGTTGGTTTTCACTGGCGGCATCGGCGCCAATTCGCCAGAAATCCGTAGTCGCATATGCGATAATCTTGATTACCTTGGTCTTGACCTCAGCGCAGAACGCAATGCCGATCAAAATGGATGCGTCTCGGCAGATGACAGCTCTGTCCTCATCGAAGCCATCAAAACAGACGAAGAAACCGTCATCGCACGGCATTCACGGGATCTGCTTGTTGGATATTCGGATACGAAAGTGCATACCAATGCCTAAGCAAATCGCCAATCTTCAAGATCTGATTAAACGCGCCCAAGCATTTGCACCAATCCGTCTCGCGGTTGTCATCGCGGAACAACAATCCGTGCTGACATCCATAAGGGATGCAGTTTCGCTCGGCCTCATCAAGCCGCACCTCATCGGAGACCCGGCGGCAATACGGGCATGTGCCCAAAGCGCCGGAGTGACAATCGAACATTTTCCGGTGATTGCAGCGCAGACCGAGTCTGAGGCGGCTAGCATTGGTGTCGAACTGATTCGCAAGGGTGATGCAGATTCCATAATGAAGGGCCACATACACACCGACGCTTTTATGCGCGCCCTGCTTGATACGGACCGTGGGCTGCGTGTACCGGGTAAACGGGTTAGTCATGTGTTTATGGTTGATATTCCGACCTACCCAAAACTCCTTGCGATCACGGATGCGGCAATCAATATCTCACCTGACCTAAATGCCAAGGCGCAGATACTCGAGAACGCCATCGCGCTCTTACAATTTCTTGGCGTTAAGACGCCCAAGGTCGCGGTGTTATCTGCGGTCGAAACAGTCAATCCGGCAATTGTATCGACACTTGACGCCGCGGCCCTTTCCGTTATGGCCAAACGCGGGCAAATCGCCGGCGCGATTGTTGATGGACCGATGGGTTTCGACAATGCAATTTCAGCAGATGCGGCACGCGAAAAAGGCATCGTTTCCGAGGTCGCCGGTGACGTTGATATATTACTTGTTCCCGATCTGGTATCCGGCAACATACTAGCTAAAAATCTTATATATCTTGCTGAATCCGTTGCAGCAGGTCTCGTGATGGGGTTGTCGGTCCCGGTCGTGCTCAGCTCGCGCGCTGATCCGCCGGCATCCCGGCTCGCAGCGCTGGCGCTTGCTGTGATGATGCACCAATCGACGCCGCCAAAATACCAGCGTATTGGCGCGCGCGATTCAGACTCCGCCATTCACTGCGCAGCCCAACCCGATGTCAACTGCTGTCCGAACGCGGCATGACATTTAATGCTTGGCGCTGCATGAGAACAAACATTGAAAATGCTGCAATCATATCCGAACGACAAACTGAGAACATAAACCCGCAATACAGCGATGAGTGTTGCCTAGAACCAAGGAGCACCCCCTATACATGGAATTGATTGATTTAAACGGTCGGAAAGGCCTTGTGGTTGGTATTGCAAATGAACATAGCCTCGCCTGGGCGGCCGCCCAACATTTCCGAAACGCCGGCGCAGATTTGGCTATCACTTATTTAAGTGAAAAGGCCAAGCCTTTCGTCGAACCGCTCGCACAAGAGGTAGAGTCTCCTCTCTTTTTGCCCTGCAATGTTTCTGTGCCAGGACAACTGGAAGCAGTATTTTCGGCGATCGAGAAAGAATGGGGTCGACTGGACTTCATCCTTCATGCCATCGCCTGGGCTCGTAAGGAAGATCTACACGGTCGATTAACTGATTGTTCCGAGGAAGGTTTTTCTGAGTCGATGCTGATTTCCTGCCATTCCTTCATTCGTATGGCGAAACTCGCTGAGCCATTGATGAACAATGGCGGCAGCCTGATGACGTTAAGCTACTATGGTGCTGAAAAGGTGGTCGATCATTATAATGTCATGGGGCCGGTTAAAGCGGCGCTTGAAGCTTCTGTCCGTTACTTAGCGCACGAGCTAGGGCGCAAGAATATCCGGGTCAATGCGATATCGGCCGGTGCCGTTGCTACTCGCGCCGCTTCGGGAATCGAGCATTTCGACGAGCTATTAAACGAAACCGTTCGCAAAGCACCGCTACGGCGTACCGTAGAAGCCTGCGAAGTGGGCCGCGCAGCATTGATACTGGCAAGTGACTATACAAGCGCCATCACCGGTGAAACCCTATACGTGGACGCTGGCTTTCACATCGAAGGAATGGTTTTTCACTGATTTGACAAGATGGCGTACAAATTTCTGCACTGTAACGTTTAACTGTTCAAACCGTCTGTATAGTGAGGCTTGCTTCGACTAGAGCCATGAGGGGCGACGTTTCCGTGTGTTATTGGAAATCCAAATGTGACGCTTAAGTAGAATAAAATTGAAAAATTATCACCCATTGACATTCCAGCAGCTGGAATGTGTATCGTACCACATCAATCAAATGAAATACTCGGAGTACCGTTATGAACGAACATGATCACCATGATCACAGCCATCATTCAAGCCATGCACCATCATCGGCGGACGAAGCGACGGCCAAGGATCCTGTTTGCGGCATGACGGTCGCTTTGAACGCAGGCAAGCCGAGCCATGTTCACGATGACAAGACCTACCATTTCTGTTCTGAGAAATGCCATGACAAGTTTGTAGGTGATCCAGAGCATTATCTTTCTGGTGCGCACAAGAAAGATGTCAAGTCTGCACCCAAGGGAACGCAGTTCACGTGTCCGATGCATCCCGAGATCATCCGTGACGCCCCTGGTGATTGTCCAAAATGCGGCATGGCCTTGGAACCAATGGGCGTGCCGGCAGGAGATGAGGGGCCGAACCCCGAGCTGGTCGATTTTAAGCGCCGGTTTTGGATTGGCGCGGTTCTCACGGTACCGCTCCTGGTCTTGACGATGGGGCCATACGTCGGGCTGGGATTCGTCCGCGAGGTCTTTGGTGAGCGGATGACACTTTGGATTGAACTCATCTTGGGGACACCGGTTATCCTCTGGGCTGGTTGGCCGTTCTTCGTCCGTGGCGTCAAGTCCGTGATCAACCGCAGCCTCAACATGTTCACGCTGATCGGCATGGGCGTCGGCGCGGCGTACCTGTTCAGCGTTGTCGCGGTGCTCATACCCGATATTTTTCCGGACGGCTTTCGTGACTCTCAAGGCCATGTCGGTGTCTACTTCGAAGCCGGCGCGGTGATCGTGGTGCTGGTCCTACTCGGCCAAGTGATGGAACTTGGTGCCCGCGAACGTACGGGCTCGGCGATCAAGGCGCTTCTCGATCTCGCGCCCAAGACGGCCCGCATCATTCGTGATGATGGCCGCGAAGAAGAAATCCCGCTAGAGGATGTGAAAGTCGGTGATCGATTGCGTGTAAGGCCGGGCGACAAAGTTCCTATTGACGGCGTAGTCGTCGAAGGCCGCTCATCAATTGACGAGTCGATGCTTTCCGGTGAGCCAGTACCGGTCGAGAAAGTCGATGGTGATGATGTTACCGGGGCCACGATCAACGGCACCGGTAGCCTTGTGATTGAAGCCAAACGTGTCGGCAGCGACACCATGCTCAGCCAGATCGTCGAGATGGTCGCCAACGCACAACGTAGTCGCGCGCCAATTCAAAAACTCGCCGACGCAGTAGCTGGCAGCTTCGTACCTGCCGTGATCCTCATTGCGATCTTGTCGTTTATCGCTTGGGCGATTTGGGGGCCAGCGCCTGCGCTCTCTTATGGGTTGGTTGCGGCTGTCGCAGTGTTGATCATTGCCTGCCCGTGTGCCCTGGGTCTGGCAACACCGATGTCTATTATGACTGCAACGGGACGGGGTGCGCAGGTTGGCGTCTTAATTAAGAATGCCGAAGCGCTGGAGCGGTTCGCCAAAGTCGATACGCTGATCGTCGACAAGACTGGTACGTTGACCGTTGGCAAACCAAAACTGGTCGCTGTTCTTCCCCAATCGGGGCATGACGAGTCCGAAGTGTTGCGTTTGGCGGCAAGCCTTGAGCGGGGCTCTGAACATCCACTCGCCGAAGCCATCGTCAACGGGGCAGAAGACCGTGGTGTCGAGCTTGCCAAGGCCGAAGATTTTGAGGCCATTACCGGCAAGGGCGTAAAGGGCATCGTCGATGGTAAGCCAGTCGCGCTTGGTAATGCAAAACTGGTCGCCGATATGGGCCTTGATGGCGGGAAGTTTGTAGAAGCGGCCAATGCTCGACGTGACGAGGGCGAAACGGTGATGTTTATCATCATCGGCACCGAGATCGCGGGTCTTGTCTCGGTTGCTGACCCGGTTAAGGAAACCACGCCCGGTGCCCTCAAAGCGCTGCACGCGGAAGGTTTTCACATTATCATGGCGACCGGCGATAACGAGCGTACGGCGAAAGCGGTCGCGGCAAAGCTCGGCATTGATGAAATCCGCGCCGACGTTTTGCCCGAGGACAAGGCAAATATCATCAAGGAACTGCAAGCCAAAGGCCGTAAAGTTGCGATGGCGGGTGATGGTGTTAACGACGCCCCGGCGCTGGCCCAGGCGGATGTGGGCATTGCCATGGGAACCGGTGCCGATGTGGCGATCGAAAGTGCGGGCTTTACCCTTGTGAAGGGTGATCTTAACGGTATCGTCCGCGCTCGACGATTGGCCCGGGCAACGATGCGCAACATCAAGCAAAACCTGTTCTTTGCCCTGGCTTACAACGCCGCCGGTGTGCCGGTGGCGGCGGGAGTCCTCTATCCGTTCTTTGGTATTCTGATCTCACCGATCTTCGCGGCAGCGGCGATGAGCCTGTCGTCCATCTCGGTGATCAGCAACGCCCTTCGGTTGCGAGCGGCCAAAATTTAAAAAAGGGCCAACCATGATGCAACAGATCACAGATCGCAAAAAGGAGAAAATAACAATGGCAACCGCAACAATGTTTAGGCCCTTTGCTTGGGCCGCTCTGGTCGTGCTTTTGACCGGTATGCAAACGGCTCATGCCGCACCACTCGTCTATGTGCCGCTCGGCAGCGACGACAAGATCGTCGTTGTTGACGCTGCGACAGACAAAATTGTCGATACGATAGGCGGCGTCGAGGCCGTTCATGGACTCGCCAAGAGCCCCGACGGGCGGTTTCTCATCGCCGGAAGTTATGCGGAGCGGGATGTTAAAGGTGCGGCGGTCGCAAAGCCTGCGGGCGTCTCCGAAGACGAACACGCCGCGCACCATACAGCCCCGGCACCCGGTGCCAGCACCGCAGGGTCTGTTGTGAGCACGGTGTCCGTCATACAAACGGCGGACGGTGCGATCATTCGACGCATAGACGTACCCGGTGCCGTGCATCACGTATCGGTCAGCCCCGATGGCCGGTTTGCGGTTGTGACACACCCGAACGAGAGTGCGATCAGCGTGATCGACCTCGCGTCCTATGCGGCGGTTACGAGCGTCTCGACGGGACCCTTACCAAATTATGCCGTGTTCAGCCCTGATAGTGGGAAGGTTTATGTCAGCAATGCGGGAAATGGCACCGTCAGTGAGGTGGACACGGAACGCTGGATCGTTCGCCGCAATTTTGTGACGGGGGCCAGCCCTGAACACATGGTGTTGTCACGCGATGGCAGGCGGCTTTATGTCGCCAATGTCAATGCCGGCACGGTATCCGAAATTATGACCGAGGGTGGATCAACGGAGCGAACCTTCGACATCGGAGGGGCCCTTCACGGTATCGACCTATCGAAAAACGGCCAGACGCTGTTCGTCAGTGCGCTAGATCGCGATAAGCTCGTGGCCATTAATCTTAGTACGTCCGAAATGCGAGAAGCACCGCTTGGCCCTGCCCCTTATCATGCGGCTGCGATTGGAAGTACGGGCAAACTTTACGTCTCAAGCGCGGATGAACCGAACGTTTGGGTGATCGACCAAGAGAGCCTTGCCGTGCGAGGGGTAATTGCGATTGGCGGCAAAGCACACCAAATAGTCATATCGCCCGGTCTGTGAAAAGTAAGATCTAATCGCGCGTGCACATGTTGGTAACCCCGCACAACGCCTCATCTGATCAAACCGCGTGTCATCTTTCTGCTTGCAACAAACAGGAGCCCTCAATGTCAGACGATAATCACCCGCCGTTCTTCCGTTCACTCCGATTTAGATATGGCCTGGGCCTTGTTTTCTTTCTGGTCGTTGGTGGATATTTTCTGTGGGCCGAACATCAGGCGCACATTATCGGTTACTTACCCCTAATTCTCATCCTTGGTCTATGCGGGGGGATGCACTTTTTTATGCATGGCGGCCACGGTGGTCACGGGAACGGAAAAGACCACGAGGACACCGAGAAATGACGTCGGACATTGCTACCAATTATGGCCTCTGGTCGCTCGTTTTCTTAAACTCGGCCATCTTCATCATATTTGCCTTCAGTTTTTTTAAACCGGCGACACCCCGTGACTGGCGGTCATTTGGTGCCTTCAGTGCTTTTCTCGTGGCATTGTTCACAGAGATGTATGGATTCCCACTCACGATCTATTTTTTCTCTGGATGGCTACAAAGTACCTATCCAGAAATAGATTGGTTTGCCCATGACTCTGGTCATCTTTTGGAAATGATGTTTGGTTGGGAGGCGAACCCGCACTTTGGCCCTTTCCACATCTTAAGTTTTATTTTTATTGGTGGTGGATTCATTTTGTTGTCGGCGGCTTGGCGGGTGCTGTACGCAGCGCAAAAGTCAGGAACCTTGGCCGTCGATGGTCCTTATGCTCGAATCCGTCATCCGCAATACGTTGGCTTTGTGTTAATCCTGATCGGGTTTTTATTCCAATGGCCGACCATTTTGACACTCGCCATGTTCCCAGTCTTGGTGTTCATGTATTGGCGGCTCGCGCTAAATGAAGAACGCGCCGTCGAGGCTGAGTTAGGCAACGTCTATCGCGCTTACGCAGCGAGTGTGCCGCGGTTTATTCCCAGGCTTGGTCAAACTATCAAAGGGTCTGCTTAAAGAATTGGCGCAACAACCGCGGCAACTTTAACCAGTAGCATACTATAGGGGGACTCATGGCGGATTCGAATCGTCTATGTGTTTACCTTGTTACTCGGTGTCATGGTTTTTCAGTCGCCGTCCCTTCTTCCGCTTACTTCAAAACAAATGCTATCTGTGCCTCTAAAAACTTCGATGCCTTCATGGAAATCTGCTTCTCTCGATCCCGAGATCATCATTGGAAAATTATCCAGTTGGGTGGTCCAAAGAAGGGGCTCAGAGCACTTGCGATAATTTCAAATTCGATAAATAGTCTCATAAGTTGTTTGATATTTTTGAAGGCCCCAAATGGACACATTGATCCCTATAGGCATTGTCAGCCTTCTCTCGCTTGTTTTCGTCCTGGGGGTTGAGCGGGCCTGCTCCCGGGGGATCGCCGTTTCCAACCCGCAAATGACACCGTTCCTGGGTGGCGCCGAGCCCAAGACCCATGCATGGCAACGCTTTCACGTTCGCTACTACACGATGACACTCCTCTTCGTCGCATTCGAGATGGAGATGATGTTCATGTATCCCTGGGCCGTCGTTTACGTCGAGGAAGGTCCGAAGGCGCTTGCCGAAATGGGAATGTTTCTGGCAATCCTTTCGATCGGGATCGTCTACGGCTGGCGCGAAGGTATCTTCCGGTGGGAATAAGCGTTCTCGACAAATTCGGGCTCGGGGCGCCGGTACCGGTATTCGCGGCGGTGGGCGCGATGAGCCTCGGGCGTGCCGAGCACCTGACGCTCGACCCCGGCGTGCGGTTGGTCGGTTCACCCCGCCATGCGGCAATCCTCCTCGTCACGGGCGACATCGGGGACAAGGCCCTCGCGAATCTGCGCCGCCTTCACGACCAATTGCCGCATCCCCGCGCGACCGTTTGGTGGTCGGCGGATCCGGCGTCGGATTGGGATGATCCGATAATCGTGACGAGCAGCGAGCGCATCGCGACCGTCCTGTCGTCCGTCTGGCGCGCGCTTCTCTCCGGCAAGCGGCAAAGCGAGGCAGATTGCCTTCCCGACGCACCGCCGAATCCCTGGCGCGGTGTCGGCCCAAACGGCCAGGGCGGCAAAGGTATGATGGGCGGCACGCCCTATGGCCGACCGATGGCGATGACCGGAGAGGATATTCGTGACGGCTTGTCACTCGACATCTATAGCGCCCCCTTCGGTCCGTTCCTGCCGTCATTGCCACACGGCCTCGTTTTGGACATGACCCTTCAAGGGGATGTGATTCAGAGGGCGGAAGTGGAGCGACCGCCCTACAAGCAGGACACGCTGGCTGCCACTCCACTTGTCGCCCTTGCCCGGATTCTGCGCCTTCTGGAACTTCCGGCACTCGCGGAACGATTCGTGCGCGCCGCAATCGGCGAGGCGGCGGGACGGAGCGCCGATGTCGCCGCGCTTCGCCGCGCTTTCCTGCGGTCCGGCGCGCTGTGGGCGATTCCGCCCGGCCTCGGCCGAACGCCCGACGACGTCGATTTACGCGACAGACTCGAGCTTTGGTGGGCAGCGGCAGCTGGCGAACCGGTCGCCGCCGCCAGTTTCGCCGGCGCCGCGATCGGCGACCTGTTGCGCGGGCTCGAATGGCAGGAAGCGATGCTGGTCCTCAACAGCTTCGATCTCGACGCGCTACGGCAAGCCTGCGTTGAGGCGATGGAGCAAGCGAAGTCGAAGGAGGCAGTTTGACATTTGCCCTGACCCTAGCGGCACTGCTGGCCTTTTTGGTGATCGGCACCTTTCTCGCCGCCGTCATGGATGTACTGGCGCCGGCCTGGATTGCTCGCCGCCCAACCGTTGGCGCCCTGACCTACCCACTCCGCTCGGCGGCGGCGGTCCTGTCGCGGCAACGGATCATGACCGAGGCGCCCGACCGCCTGAACTGGCTGCTCGCCCCGGCATGGTACATTGCCCTGGCGACCGTGGGCCTGAGCGTCGTGCCGTTTGACGAGGGGTTCGTTCTGGTCAAGCTCAGCACAGGGATTGTCCTTTGGGGTGCGGTGGAGTCGCTGACGGTTGTCGTCGTCTTCCTCCATGGCTGGTCGCCGAATGCACCGCTGCCGCTGATCGGCGCCTATCGTTATGTAGCGATCGGCTTACCGATCATGCTTCTGTCCATGTTCGTGCTGATCGCGGCGGCCATCCCCGCCGGATCGCTTGACGTCATGGCGATCGTGGAATCGCAGCAAGAGCTGTGGAACGTTCTGCGCCAACCGCTCGGACTGCCGTTGTTTCTGCTGCTGGGGCTGTCGCTGACGTTGCGCGGGCCGTTTGATTATGCGGACTCCGCCGACTTAGCGGGCGGCACTTCGGTCGAGGACAGCGGCGCCGCACGAGCGGGTTGGCAACTCGCGCGCCTGTTCATGCTTGTCTCCTTCTCGGCGATGGCCGCCACGGCATTTCTCGGCGGCTATCTCGGTCCGTTTCTACCCGGCCCGGTCTGGCTGGCTCTCAAAACGCTCGTCGTTCTCGCAATCCTCGTCACACTGACGCATCTGTTCGCCCGGATGCCGACCCCGCGGATGTTGGGCTTTTTGTGGAAAGTCCTGCTGCCTGTCGCCTTCCTCGGCCTTCTGCAGGCCGGACTGGAGGCGCTCCCATGACGGCGGTCGATGTCATTTTTTTCGTGCTTTCGGCATGCGCAGTGCTGAGCGGGTGGCGCGTCTTCTGCGTTGATTCAATGATCCGCGCGACCTTCCTGCTGCTGCTCTCCTTCATCTCGGTGGGTGGTATCGTGCTCCTACTGTCGGCGCCGTACATCGGCGTAGCGATCGTCTTCATGATGGCGGTCGAAATGATGGTCATGGGACTCTTCATGGTGATGTTCATGATGAACTCCGCCGGGCTTAACCCGATGCAGATGGTCCATCAGCATCGGTTTTCGATTGCTTCAGGGGTCGTGGCATTTCTCGCGATGACAGTCGCGGTTCTTCTAAGTGATCTGCCCTACAATCCGGTGGCGCCTGACCGGCTAGAGGTCCACGATCTGGGCATCGAGCTTCTGAACGATTCAATTTTAATCTTCGAGACCGCCGGCGTCACACTGCTTGCCACCATGCTGGGTGCGGTCATCCTGTCGAGCCGGACGGGACGTTTCGGCATTGCCGACGAAGGGGCGCAGCCGCCGGGGCTGGACCCCGGTGGCGCGCCGGCCGGAAGAGTGCCGGAAAAAAGTGGCGGGCATGGGCACCATGGCCACGACCAGAGTGACGACGATGCACATGATGGCCATAGCGGTCATGAGGACCATAGCGGTGACGGTGACCACGAAGGCCATAAAGGTCATGAAGACCACAAAACACATCGGGAAAAGGATAAAAAAACATGAGCCTCGCAGCCGTCCTTATCGTCGCCGCAGCGCTCTTCGGCATCGGCCTTTTCGGCGCCTTGTCGCAGCAATCCTTCGTCATGCTGATGATGGGGCTGGAGTTGATGCTGAACGGGTCTCTTCTGGCTGCGATGGGATTCTGGTCGATTGCGCTGGAAGGCGCCCCTAAGGGGCAACTTCTGGCGATTATCATCATGGCGGTCATGGCCGTGGAACTCGCCCTCGGATTCGCGCTGGTTGTCGCCGTCTATCGAAAACGCGAGGCCGACACAACCGAAGGGCTCGGAACGATGGCCCGCTGATGCTCTGGTCTGTTCCACTGATCCCCCTCATTGCCGGCGCGCTGCTGGCGGTCTCCCCTCCGAGGTCGCGGTTGTTTCTGGCTTGGGCAGCGGGTCTGGTCTTGGGTTTCACGCTGATTCTTGTGTTGCTCGCGATCAGCGGTGGCTGGACCGCGGAATTACCGTGGAGCGACCGGATCGCGCTGACAGCCGCGCTGATGCCTCTTTCTTCCGCCGTGGCCATGATGGTGCCGGTGATCGCTCTGCCGATCGTCCTTCATGCCGCCGGGCACGAAAACGCGCGCGGGCTGACCCGTCTCATCGGTCTCCTTCTGGCGTTTACGGGCGGCATGGAACTTGTGGTCGTCGCGAACGACCTTCTAACGGTGCTGATCGGCTGGGAAGTGATAGGCGCCTGCTCTTGGGCTTTGATCTCGCACAAGTGGTACGAGTCGGAGAACCCGCGCTCTGGGCTTTACGCCTTCGTCATGACACGCTTCGGCGATCTCGGACTATTCGCTGCTGCAATGGCCGCCTATGCCGGAACCGGGAGCTTCGCTTTCCACGACCTTGCCGCTCTGCAAGGGCCCTATCTGGGCATCGTCGCTTTCGGTTTGCTGATTTCGACGGCCTCCAAGGCGGGACAGGTGCCGTTCTCGCCCTGGCTGTTCCGTGCTATGGCCGGACCGAGTTCGGTGTCGGCGCTCTTGCATGCGGCGACGCTCGTCGCGGCGGGGGTTTATCTGCTTGCCCGTCTCCAGCCGTCGCTCGCAGCGGCGCCGGGTTTCAGCGCCACAGTAATTGCCGTCGGACTCGCAACCGCCCTCGCGGGTGGCGTCGTTGCGCTGCTGCAGGGTCACGCCAAGAAGCTTCTCGCCGCCTCCACCTCGGCGCAGCTCGGTTTCATGTTCGTCGCGGTCGGTGCCGGATATCCGGAGATCGCCGTGCTTCACCTCATCGCGCATGCCGCCTACAAAGCGCCGCTATTCCTCAGCGCCGGAATCGCCGGGGATCGAGCGGGAAGCTATCGGCTAGAAAAGATGAAATTCGGGCGAAGCCTGCCGCTCCTCGCGGGGTTGACGGCGGTCGCAGCAATTGCGCTTGCCGGTCTCCCGCCGTTGGGCGGCGGGTGGACAAAGGAACAGATCGTCACCGCGGCGGGGCATGTCGATTTCTGGCTGGCAATGGCTGTAATCCTCGGCGGCGGGCTGAGCGCTGCCTATGCGACGCGATTCCAACTGTTGGCCTACGGACGCGGCGAGAAAGCCGACGACACGCCAAGGGTCGGTTGGAAGAATATTCTGCCCATCGCCGTTCTCGCGGCAATGACCCTGGCGCTGTCGGCGCTTTGGCTTACACCGGTGTCAGAGGCGGCCGCGCCGCTCATCGGTGCGGAACTTCCCGGCGGCACAACGGTGGAGATGGTGTTGTCGCTCCTTCTTCTCGGACTCGGCGTTTTGACGGGGGTCTTCCTCGTCCGGCGCTTTCCTGGTCTCGGCGCGTCGCGCCGGACGGCGGCGGCGGCGAACTGGCTCGGGCTTCCTAGCCTCATCGACAATGGGATCACTCGACCGGTCGATAATCTTGCTCGGGGAGCCGCCTGGCTCGACGATGTTGCACTCGACTTCGCACCTCGTACCGTCGCCCACGCTATGCGTATGGGCTCTTCGCTCGTCGCCAACATCGACAACCATGTAGTAGATCAAGGCGTGAGGATCACAGCCGCCTTCGGCGAATGGCTTGCCCGCATCGGCGATCGCTTCGGCGAGGTCATTGCCGACGGACTGCCGAACGGCGCGGCGGGCCTGATCAGCATGGGTGGGCACGAACTTCGGCGCCTTCAGTCCGGCTTTTCCCATCACTATTTAGCGCTCTTGGTCGTCGGTCTGACGGCAATGATCGCAATACTCGCAGCGAGGTCCTGAGATGCTTACACTATCCATAGTCGTTCCGCTGATCGGCTCCGTCTTCCTGATGCTGATGCGTGGACTCGACGAGCGCGCCGCGCGCATCGCCAGCCTTAGCGTGGCGGCTGTGCCCTTCGTGCTGCTGCTGCTCGTCTGGATACGCTTCGACAGCGGCGCCGCCGCGGCGCAATTCCAATCGGTCGAGGAAGTCAGCTGGATTCCTTCCCTCGGCGTCGCTTGGCGCGTCGGGGTGGACGGAATCTCGCTATCTTTGGCGCTGATGAGCGCGCTGCTATTCCTCGGCGCACTCGCCTGGCCACTGGAAAACCGAGAGCGCGTGCGGCAATACTATGCTTGGTTCCTATTTCTGGAGGGCGTGTCGCTCGGCCTCTTCCTCGTCCTCGACCTACTGATCTTTTACGTTTTCTTCGACCTCAGCCTCGTCGGCATGTTCTTCCTGATCGGCCGCTGGGGTCACGGCGAAGCGCAGCATGCAGCGCTCAAATTTTTCATCTACACCTTGGCCGGATCGCTGGCGATCCTGCTTGCGATCATCGCGCTCGTTCTCGTCACCGACCCGCTGACCTTCGATATGCGGCAATTGATCGCCGATCAGCCGGTCCAGGGGATGGACGCGCGGGCGGGGTTGATCCTCCTGGGCTTCATCCTGGGTTTTGCGGTCAAGACGCCGCTTTTCCCCGTGCACACATGGCTACCGCCGGCACATGTCATGGCGCCCGGCCCGGTGTCGGCGATCCTCGCGGGGGTGCTTTTGAAGATGGGGACCTACGGAATCATCCGTATCCCGTTTCAGATGATGCGCGAAACATTCGCCGCCTATGCGCTGCCGATTGCGCTATTGGCGCTCGCCTCGATCCTCTGGGGTGCGATCGTGGCGCTCGGCCAGACGAGCTTGAAGCGGCGGATCGCCTATACTTCGATCAATCATATGGGATATTCGGTCCTCGGAATCGCCGCGGCGGGTGCGCTGATTACCGGAGAGGAAGCCGCGCGGCAACTCGCGCTGACCGGATCGGTCGTCGAAATGGTGGCGCACGGGCTTATTACCGGGGCGCTTTTTCTTATCGCGGGCAGTTTCTGGTCGCGGGCCGAAACATACAAGATCGACGATTTTGGCGGCCTCGCAAAGGTCGCGCCGCGAATGACCGCCGCGACTATCGTCGCAGCCTTCGCGAGCCTCGGTCTCCCAGGGCTTGCCGGATTCGTGGCGGAAGTGCAAATTTTCGTTGGTACGTTCGCTGTCTTTCCCTGGATTGCCGGAATTGGGCTTCTGGGCATTCTGATCACAGCCGCACTCTTCCTGCGCATGGTGCAGGACATCTTTTTCGGGGAGCTCCCGGCGCGTTGGTCCGGCTTTCCCGATCTCGCCTTTCGCGAAACAGCTGTATTGGCGGTTCTGCTCTTCTTCGTGGTGCTCATTGGCGTCTATCCGCGATGGCTGTTGACGCTGATCGAGAGCGCGACGTCTACAATCATCGGGAGTTGATGCCATGCCGGTCGGAGACATCTCTCCGGAGATCGCAATCACCCTGACGGCGGTATTGAGTCTGGTCTGGGCAATCACCGCGCCGCAGCGCCTGCAATGGGTCTGCGCGCTTGTCGCGCTTACCGGGATCGGCGTGGCCGGCGCCCTTGTGACAGCGCAGATCGGAACAGTCCGGCTCTCCTTCGCGGGTACATTCGCGCTCGACGAGGTCGGGGCCTGGGCGCAACTGATGATTCTGGGCGGTACTGCGTTTTGCGTTTTCCTTTCGCCCGGCTGGTTCCGCAGCGATCCCCGACATGGAGAATTCTACACGATCCTGCTGTTCTCGGCTCTCGGCGCCATGATGATGGTGGGTGCGGCGGACCTGTTGCAGCTGGTCATGGGGGTGCTGCTCTCCTCGGTCACCGGCTATACGCTGGCCGCCTACCACCGGGATTGGGGACTCTCGGTCGAAGCCGGGATGAAGTATTTTCTACTCGGCGCACTCGCGAATGCGCTTTTGGTCACCGGGGTCGTGCTGGTTTTTGGGATGCTCGGCACCAGTGGGTACGATGCCATAGCGGATCGTCTTGCTGAAGGTAATGCGGCTTCGCCGCTTCTGTACGCCGGTTTTGCACTGCTGGCGGTGGGCGTCGCCTTCAAACTTGGCGCCGCCCCTGCCCATGCCTGGGTGCCGGACGTGGCGGAGGGGGCGCCCGCGCCCGCTGCAGCCTTTCTGACCGTGGTTCCAAAGATCGGCGCGGCTATTGCGTTAGCACGGATCGTCGAACTTGTCCCTCCGGACACGCTGGCCATCCGTCCGCTCATTGCCGTGCTGGCCGTCGTAACGATGACACTCGGCAATCTTGCCGCGCTCTGGCAGGAAGACGTCCGAAGGCTAATCGGTTGGTCTTCTGTTTCCCAAGCCGGCTACATCCTGATGGCCGTGACCGTGCTGGGCCTGAGCGACCATGCCCTTCCGGCATTGCTTACTTTCGTCGGCAGCTATGCCATTAGCAATCTTGCGGCCTTCGCCGTCATCACGCATCTGAGAGGACGCACCAAGCTCGCAGACTATGTCGGACTCGCCACCGAACGACCAGTGGCCGCAGCCGTGCTCACTCTCTCTTTCCTGTCCCTGGTCGGCATACCGCCGCTGGTCGGCTTCGTCGGCAAACTGACGCTCTTTATCGCCACGATCCAGGGCGGCTACGCTTGGCTTGCAGTAGTCGCAGCGGCGAACACAGTCGCCTCGCTGTTCTATTATGCTCGGGTCATAGGGCCGGTCTATTTCGGCGCCGCCAGCAAGCCCGTCGCCGTGCTCGATGGCTGGAGCAGCGCCGCGCTCTGGCTGGGCGGGTTGGCCGTTGTTATCGTCACGCTTGCTGCCGGGCCTGCATTTATCGTCTTTGGGAAGGCGACTCTTCTGCCGTAACGTCGGTCCATTCCGGGATGTTCGCTATCTTCCGATTGGCAAATAAAGTAGAATCCCGGTCTTCAGTGACCGCCATGTTCTCCCTCGGCAGTCCAACGTGACAGAAAGACACGCTCATAGGCGAATACCGCAGCGATGGCGATGATCGCGATGATCACGATCAGCGGATCGGATTGCAGCTTCATGGCGCCGAAGACGGCGAGCACGAGCACGTCGAGCGCGATGGCCGAGATCAGCACCCAACCCCTCGCGCCGATCTCGTGGCGCAGGCGACGGAACACGCCCCAGTGGATCACGATATCCATCACCAGATAGAAGAAGGCGCCGAGCGACGCGATGCGGCTGAGATCGAAGAATACCGTTAGCACCGACGCGATCACCACCGTGTAGACGAGCGTATGTTTTCGAATCGGGCCGGACATACCGAAATGGTTGTGCGGGATCATTTCCATTTCGGTCAACATCGCCAGCATGCGCGAGACGGCAAAGACGCTCGCAAGCACGCCCGACGCGGTCGCGATGACGGCAAGCGCGACAGTGAAATAGAGGCCATAGACACCGAAGACCGGCTCAGCCGCTTGTGCCAGCGAATAATCCTTGGCGGTGACGATCTCTTCGAGCGAGAGGCTGGAGCCGACCCCGAAGGCGACGAGCAGATAGACCACCACGCAGATCGCGATGGAAAAGATGATCGTGCGACCGACATTGCGGTGCGGATCAACGATCTCGGCGCCGCTGTTGGTGATCGTAGTGAAGCCCTTGAACGCGAGGATCGACAGCGCGATTGATGCCGTAAAGCCTGCAAGCGGGATGCTGTCCGATGATCCGGAAGCGGGCTCGAAGGTGAAACCGCTGGCTGCAAGCGCCGCAATGCCGAAGACCGCAATACCGCTAATCTTCAGAAACGCCATGACGAGCGAGAAAAGGCCGACCGAGCGACTACCAGAAACATTGACAAGATAGGCAAAGACAATCAGCCCGACTCCAAGCGCAGGTACGAGGATGGCGTCCCCAGCCAAATCGAAAGGCCTCAGGAGGTAACTGCCGAAGGTCCGCGCGACAAGGCTCTCACTGATCACCATGGAAAGCGCCATCAGCAGAGAAGCCGCCGCCGCAATCGCTCCCGGCCCATAGGCCTTCTGCAGGATCATCGCGATCCCGCCAGCGGACGGAAAGGCGTTCGACATCTTCACATAAGTGTATGCGCTGAACCCGGTAACGATCCCTCCTGCGATGAAGGAAAGCGGAAACCATGGCCCGGCCAACTCCGCGATCTGGCCGGTGAGTGCGAAAATTCCCGCCCCGATCATCACGCCGGTGCCCATCGAAATACCACCGATCAGGCTGATACTGTTTTCTTGGTACTCAGATTTCATTGTCTGCTCTCACCTACTTCATAGAGTCGGTTGCGCGATTAGGCTCGGCGCAAGGCTGCCAAGGCCAAAGCCGATTCATCGCATTGTAGATGAAGGAGCCGGACCAGGCGATGAGCAATAGACCGCTCAGGGCCTCAACACCAGTGATGAAACGGAGGTGATCTAAGGGGAAGACATCGCCAAGCCCAAGCGAGGTATAGCTCACGATCGAGAAATATAGGTAGTCGAGCGGCTCGGCGATCATACGACCGCCAAAGCTACCGAGCCCAAGCACACCATCGCCGAGCGCATAAGCGACCGCGTAAAGAACAACCTCGACGAGGTGAGCGCCAAGCGTCATAAGGACGATGATGAAGACACGCACGCTGGCGGTCATTGCGATGCGCGCCATCCCGCCGGACAACCAACGCAAAATTATATAATGAAACAGAAACGTTAGTACGACCAGCGACACTGCCAGTATTATCGCGACAAACATATGGGTCTGCTCCTCTCTGGTTTAAATTTTCACTATGCTCAACGCTGATCCCCGACAATGTCTGTCTTTTGATGATAGATGCTGAGGTGCCCCTAGATTCATATACGCCTTGCTTGGTACTTTTAGAAGCAAGGGGAATGCAGATGTCGGATCAAATTCGGTTCACTAATGCGTTCAAGAAAGATGAGATAACTAACTTCGCTTCTTAATTTAGGCAGCGAGATTGCAAAGCCTTGCACCTCTTTGATCCTAGCTGATGACCTATTGCTTACTCGGGCTGATGCGCAGTCCAAGCCCCGCAACCGATGTTATTTGGACATCAATAAAGCTATTCTGTAATTCAGTTGTATTTTTACGCGGATACGAAACGACCGACAAATTACATTTTTACCGCTTCGTCGCTCAAACCAGATCAATTACATAGAGCCGAGCGACGTCAACTTTTGAACCAAAACCGGTATACATAAGATTAGGTCAACCTATCCAGGATAAGCATTATAGCCCTGACTCGCCAAAGAACGCTTTACTCCCCTCCCGCCCGCGCTAATTCGAGAGCCTCCAAAATTTTAGGTGGCGACAAAGGCAGCGATCCCATTTTTTTGCCAATTGCATTTTCAACCGCATTGGCGACCGCCCCAGGCGCCGGGACGAGCGGTGGCTCGCCAACGCCCCTGACGCCATAGGGATGGTTCGGATTTGGGACCTCGACAATGACCGTATCAATCATCGGCACGTCGGAAGCCACGGGCATCCGATAATCAAGGAAGCCCAAATTCTGCAAGCACCCCTTATCATCGTAAATATATTCTTCGTTCAGCGCCCAGCCGATGCCCTGGACGGCACCGCCCTGCATCTGGCCTTCGACGTAATCGGGTGAAATCGCACGGCCTACATCCTGGATGATCGTGTAGCGCTTTAGTGAAACGAACCCGGTTTCCGGGTCCACTTCGACATCGACGATTTGTGCCGAAAATGCAGCCCCTGCCCCGCCCGCATTGATTTCCGAGTGACCGGCAATGGCACCGCCCATCTTCGTCGCCATGCCTGCCAATTGCTTGAGCGTAAGGGCTTCGAAGCCGTCCCGCTGGGTCACAGCTTGGCCAGCTTCCCACGCCACGTCGTCGACGGGGATTTCCCATTTTTTGGCGGCAAGGGCGCGGAGCTTTTCGATGATCTCGCGGACCGAATTGATAACGGCCATACCGGTGGCAAATGTCGTACGGCTTCCGGCGGTTAGGTGGCTGTAGCCCATGGAGCCTGTGTCCGCCACAATCGGTTTGATCAACTCTAGATCGACGCCCAATTCTTCCGCTGCCATAACCCGCATGGACGATCGCGACCCGCCGATGTCCGGGTTACCGGTCGCGATAGCGACGGTGCCGTCATCCAGGAGATTGGCGACAACACTACTCAAACCCCCGCCGTGCATCCAATAGCCAAGGGCGAAGCCGCGACCTTGGTTTGGTGCTAAAGGTGCGGAATAATGCGGATGGCTTTTCACCGTTTCGAGCACCTCCGTCAGGCCAATCCGCCCGTACTTTGCTCCGTTAAGGCTCTGCCCACCGTCCTGGACAGCGTTTTTCATACGCAGATCCACGGGATCTATATCTAACTTTTCCGCAAGTTCGTTGATCGTCAATTCCGCTGCCATCGTCGCCATGGGCGCACCTGGGGCGCGGTACGCCGCGACCTTAGGGCGATTGACGCACACGTCATAGGCCGTGGCTTTTGCATTTGCGATGCTATAGGAGGAAAAAAATGAGTCCGTAGAGCGCCCGACCGGAGAGCCCTTGAAAGCCCCCGCCTGATTGTAGATTTCAGCTTCGGCGGCAACAATGGTGCCGTCCCTCATAGCGCCCATGCGAACACGTGAATACGTCCCTGACGCCGGACCAGTGCCACGGAAGACTTCGGATCGGGTCATCACCATACGCACGGGTCGACCGGTCTTTTGCGACAGACGAATAGCTACCGGTTCTGCATAAACGTTATTCTTTCCGCCGAACCCGCCACCGATTTCGGACGCGGTAACACGGATACTCGACATGTCCATGTTCAACAGTCGGGCGCATAGGCCGCGGATAACAAAATGGCCCTGGGTCGTGGTCCAGATTTCCACCGCACCGTCCTCCGACGCCGTGGCGATCAATGCCTGGGGCTCAATATATCCTTGGTGCACCGGCTCGGAGCGAAACTCTCGCTCGACGATGATATCGGCGTCGGCGAACCCTTTTTTCAGGTCGCCACGTTCAGCCGAAACCACACGGAAT
>TARA_R110001599_G_scaffold12765_14_pt1 | contig 60735 bp, 57 predicted proteins | sample TARA_R110001599 | Tara Oceans TARA_R110001599 (sample SAMEA4398360) | marine metagenome | biome: Polar Biome; feature: [MES] marine water layer (ENVO:01000295) within the mesopelagic zone...; material: water (ENVO:00002006), including particulate matter (ENVO:01000060) such... | reverse complement strand
TCCTCGGGCCAATCGGGCGCGGCCCAGCCTTTTTCGTTCAGAATGGCCTGCCATGCCGCGCCTTGCTCAAAAGGCGCAAAGGCGCTGGTGGTTTTGCGCCCCGCTTCGCGGATCGCGTCCGTGGGGGCGGTGTCCAGATAGGCTGCCACTTCCGCCCGGAATGCATCCAGTTCCTCTTTGGTTTGGCTACTCATTTTGTAATTCTCCTAAGGAAATTCCGAAGCGCACGGGTTCATCTCTTGGTGAAGGCCGCAATCCGCTCTGCCATGTCCGGGCCGATGCCGGCGCTCTCCATCACTTCCCATTGCAGTCCCGCATCCATCGGACGCATGTCTGTCGCTTCAAGCAATTGCTTGTTGGCAGCGTGGGAGAACGAGGAGTTCGCGATGATGCGGGCGACCAGTCGTTCGATTTCGGCGTCGAATTCGTCAGCAGGAACCGCGTATTCGACCAACCCGATCCGTACCGCTTCATTGGCATCGATCATATCTGCCGTGAACATCAACCGCTTGGTCGTGGCAACGCCCACCCGCCGGGGCAAACGCTGGCTCATCCCCCAGACGGGGGTCAGGGCCCATTTGGCGTGGGTATCACCGAAACGGGCGGTATCGGCCGCGACGATGAAATCAGCGGCCAGCGCCACTTCGAGCGCACCGGTATAGCAGTGCCCATGCACCGCCGCGATCACCGGCTTTGGCATCTTCTCCATCAGGCGCAAGGTCTCCGAATGCCACCCCGCAGAGGGCACATCCTCCCCCTCGGCAATATCGCCAAGGTCATGGCCCGCCGAAAAACACTTGCCTGCGCCGCGCAGGACAACGCAACGGATCGCATCGTCATCGCGCAGATCAAGGATATGTTGGCGTAGCTCCTTGAACAGCGAGACGGTCAGAGAGTTCAACTTCTCCGGCCTGTTCAACGTCAGAACCGTCCATCCGTCCTTGTCGTCGCGCAGTACCAGTTCAGCCATTGTACTATTCCCTTTCCCAAATCGCCGCGCCTCAAAGGCGGCCCTTACGCGACCAGCCGTGCAAGCCGCGTCGAGATGATGGATTCCGCGTCGGCCACGATGCGCGCGATCAATGCCTCGCAGGTGGGGATGTCGTTGATCAGGCCTTGCACCTGCCCCGCCCAGATCAACCCCCGGTCAAGATCACCGGACATCAAAGCTTCACGGCCTTTCACGCCGGATACATAGGGCTGAACATCGCCGAACTCTGCACCCGGCTTTGATCCGATCTCGACCACCATGTCAGAGACCGAATTCTTGGCAACGCGGCCCGTGTTCTTGAACCCCCGAAAAATAAGGTTGGTATCCCGTTCACCGTTCGCCACCAAGAACTGTTTCACATGCTCGTGGATCGGTGCCTCAACCGTGGCACAGAACCGCGTTCCCATGTTGATCCCGTCAGCCCCCAAGGCCAAAGCGGCAGCAAGCCCGCGACCATCGCCGAAGCCGCCGGTCGCCAGCAGCGGCACCTCGATCTGATCAGCCGCGGCAGGGATCAAGACCAGCCCCGGCACGTCATCTTCGCCCGGATGACCCGCACATTCGAACCCGTCGATAGAGATGATATCGACACCCATCCTGACCGCCGAAAGCGCGTGACGGACCGATGTGCATTTATGCAGGATCGTAATGCCATGGGCCTTAAAATCCTCCACATGCTCTTGTGGCCGCCCGCCTGCGGTCTCCACGATCTTGACCCCTGCTTCGATGATAACACGGCGGTAGTCGCTGTAAGGCGGCGGGTTCACCGATGGCAGCACGGTCAGGTTCACGCCAAACGGTTTGTCCGTCATGGTTTTGCAGCGCTCGATCTCTGCGGCCAGGGCATCGGGCGTCGGCTGGGTCAGGGCTGTCAGGATGCCAAGCCCGCCGGCATTCGAAACCGCGGCAGCCATCTCGGCGGTGCCGGCCCACATCATGCCACCCTGTACAATCGGGGTTTCAATCCCCAGCATTTCAGTCACGCGCGTATGAAGAGCCATTAGAATATCTCCGCTTTTGTGATGTTTGAACTCAGTCCAGATCAGACACTGGTCATTCGCCCTGTGCCGTTTTCCAATCCTGTTTGACCTTTTTGGCCAGTGACCATGTGTGCACTTCGGTCGGGGCGTCATAGATCCTGAACGCGCGCACCTCGCGGAACACCCGTTCATCGATCGTGTCGCCGGTCACGCCCTGCCCGCCCATCACCTGAACGCAGCGGTCCGCGACCCGCATCAGCACCTCGGATACAGCTACCTTGGTCATCGAACTTTCGACCGTGCCCAACTCGCCGGTGTCCAGCACATCTGCGCACCAATAGACCATCTGCTCGGCCTGCCTGAGGTCGATCATGTTCTCGGCCAACATAAATCCGACGCCCGCGTGATCCACCAGCGGTCTGCCAATACTATACGGCGGTTGGCATAATCGCTCGCGATCTCATTCGCGCGGATCGCCGCACCGAGCCAGCGCATGCAATGAGTCCGACGCGCAGGCGGCAGACCCGACCGGATCAACACACATGCGGTTTCACGGTGGGTCAGGTGCGTGCCGTCCTCAAGGATATGAGGCGTCATCACCCCTGCCTGGCGGGCCGCGTCCTTCATCTCGTCGCCAAGCGCTTCCGTCGGGCCATGGCTGTTGCGGCGGTCGTCATATTCATAAGGTACGATCTTTTCGCGAATGAAACCCTCTATGCGGTTGGCGATTTCCAAGGCCCGTTCGGACATCCGGCTGGTATCGATGGTAAACGTCATTTTCGGTGATCCATTCATGTCATCAGACCAGTCGGGTCCCGCACCCGCCTGTCAGCCGCCCAACCCAGAGGCTCAGCGCCAATATTCGTCCTTAAGCTTTCGTTTGGTCAGTTTTCCCGTTGGTGTGCGCGGCAACTTCTGGCGAAAGTCGATGCTTTTCGGGGTCTTGATCCGAGATAGACGAGACCGGCAAAACTCCATCAACTCCTCAGCTTTTGCCGGCGATGGGTCAACGCCTTCCTCAAGTTGCACGACCGCCTTGACCTCTTCGCCCATTTCTTCGTTGGGAACGCCAAATACCGCCACATCCGCTACGTCAGGATGGCAGGCGAGCAGATCTTCGGTTTCTTGCGGGTAAATGTTCACGCCGCCGGAAATGATCGTGTAGGACGCCCGGTCTGTCAGAAACAGAAAACCTTCCTTGTTCACATAGCCGACGTCCCCCAGCGTGGAACAGCCCTGGCGCAAGTACGCCTTGGCGGTTTTATCGGGGTCTGCGCGATAGGAAAATTCTATACCGCTGTCGAAATAGACATCACCGATCTCTCCAGCGGGAAGCTCATCTCCATTCTTGTCGACCACCACGATCCCACCAATAAGCGACCGCCCCACGGTGCCCGGATATTTCAGCCAGTCTTCCGAGGTCGAAACAGTCACGCCATTTGCCTCTGACCCGGCGTAGTATTCGATCAGGATCGGGCCGATCCAATCCAGCATCTGTCTTTTTATCTCTTGCGGGCAAGGTGCAGCCGCGTGGAAAATCACCTCTAGCGAAGATAGATCATATGCCTCGCGTTCAGCGAGGGGCAGACGGAGCATCCGTACGAACATTGTGGGTACGACCTGGGTATGCGTCACCTGATGCTTCTCGATCAAATGCAGCATTTCCCCAGCATCAAACCGCTCCATGACGATTGACTTGCCACCCAGCATGACCGCCATCATCGATGTGCGCAAAGGTGCCGCATGATAAAGTGGGGCCGGCGACAGATAGACGCTCTGGTCATCCATGTGCGCCATCGTTTCACACAGCACCGTCATCAGCGGAGGTATCACCGTGTCGATGGGCTGACGGGTGAATTCGCGCACCACACCCTTGGGCCGCCCCGTCGTGCCAGAGGAATATAACAGATCGGTGCCCACCGTTTCGTCGCTGATCGGACCTGTGGGCAGTGAGCGCGTAAATACGTCCCAATCCAGTTCCGGATCGTCCGTACCCCTGCTCACAAAAATCCGGACTTCCGGGCAAGCGCCTTGGATCACGGGCAACAGCTCTGCATATTTACAAGACAGAACCAGCACTTTGGCCGAGCAATCGCCGACAATATAGCTGATCTCGTCAGCGGTGAGATGACAACTTATGGCGGTGTAGAACACACCCGAGCGCTGCGCAGCCCATGTCAGAACGACAAAATCCAGGCAGTTTTCAAACAGCAACGCTATATTTTCGCCCGGTTTCACTCCAAGCTTTCGAAAGCCATGCGCTGCCTGGTTAGAGCGGCTGTCAAGCTGCGCAAAACTCAGGGTTTCGCCACTGCCTGCCATCTCATAGGCAATTTTATCAGGTGCGATTTTCGCACTGTGAGATGGGTGTTTCACGGCGATACCGCGCCATGTCTCAGATCAAGAGATGCTCCGTCGTCGTCAGATATCTCAGCATTCCGCTTGCAGCTGTGAACCATCATCCCCTCCCAAAGCACGGTATCAAGGTGCCCTATACGGCCAAGGAATCCTCCACAAAAACCTTGGCTCCCTCATAATTACGCGATGCTTAATTTTTATTCAAGCATTGCTTTACTTTTATCAGGACAATGTAATTCTGGTATCGCGCCGTAGCAAGGCGGAGCGAACCTAACCCTCGCTCAACAACTTGAACCTCTATAAAACGGAGAGCACCAACCATGCCTAACGTCCACGTTATCGCGGTAATCAAAGCCAAAGCGGGCCAGCGCGCAGCCCTTCTGGACCTGTTCAACAAGAACGTCCCCACGGTCAAAGCGGAAAAGGGCTGCATCGCATACGAAGCGACAACCGACACCCAGAATGCAGGCCCCATGCAGACCGAATTCGGGCCAGATACATTTGTAGTTATTGAACAGTGGGAGAGCATGCAGGCGCTTGGTGCCCACGCCGTATCGCCACATATGAAAGACTACAGCGCCCAAACCAAAGGCATGGTTGCGGATAGCAAGATCCACATTTTATCCCAGGCGTAACCGTCATGCGCCGATACGCGGGGTCCCTGTAACCAGCCCACGAGAAAACCGACGTGCCGCATGCCTGGTCAATACGGCATGATGACCCCAACCCTTTTTTCAGCCGCGCTTTGTTGATAATTTTGACAGCAGACGCGGCTCAAGAGGTAAGCGAATGGATGAAAAAGGTAACCTTAGAAAAGGTGAGCGGACACGCAATCAACTGAAAGAGGCCGCGCTGAAACTTTTTGCTGAAAACGGTGTGGAAAACGTGTCTATCCGAGACATCCAGCTTGCGGCAGGACAAAAGAAAAACGGCTCGATAACCTATCACTTCCCGTCCCGCGACGCCCTGATTCGCGAACTGGTTCAGGACGTTGGTAAGATACTCGATGCTGGCAACAATCAACGATTGGACGCTCTTGAGGCCAAGGGGGGGCCGAAATCTGTCCGTGACGTGACAGAAATCATGATACCCACACTCCCGGAAAGCGGTGACCTGTCGCCCAAAGAACAGGCCTATGGCCTGCGGTTCTTTACATCCGTCATGATAAGCCGTCGTGAGTTATTGTTTGAAGCGACTGCGGGCCAGGACCGGGGAACACGCCGCTGTTTCGCGGCCATCCGAAGCTTGGCACCCGATATGCCGCCAGAGATCTTGCGACAGCGAATGATGCTTACCCTTATGTTTGGACTTTCGGCAGGTGCATCCATGGAAGCAGCGGCAAAAGATCAGGAGGTCTGGAAAAATCTTTGGGGTCAGCCGTCCGCGCGGTCAAATCTCGCGGATACGATGGCCGGGATCATTTTGGCGCCGGTCTCTGACGAGACGCTCATGATGCTGGAGTCATGACCCCGACAAGTTGAGTAAGAACACCAATCAGATCGGCTGCGCATGCATGTGTTCAACACGCGCACCCACAAGGAATGTCAGTTGCGGTTTATACCGGCAGTGTCCAACCACGGTTTGAACGCCTAATCTGCCGCCGTGACAGAACAGCAGTTGTCGAATTGCCCGCAGTGACCATGAGAACAACAAAGTCGAACTGCGGCGGACCACATCGACTGCCCTTAACTACATCCTATGCAAGCCAGATGTGACCTCGACCGCTGATATGGCAGGTACAAAGATGCGTGCCGTTGTCAGCCTTGCCAACCTGATGCGTCGGATTGGCACCGTGTCTGCGACCACTGCCGAGATGTATGAAGTCATGCGGCGCGGCGCGGCGATCAAAGCGGTAAAAGCCAATGGCCCGGAAATCCATGAGCCCGACGATGAGTTCAAGGCGCTGATCACGGAGTTCCGCGCCAGCACATCCGCCGATGCTTTCAGCTCAGCCGAAAATACTGGCGCGGCACAGGCAAGCTGCGCTGGTCGACCCTGTGGTGATGCAGGAACGAAAGCTGGTTGCTCGCCCGCGGGGTGTTCATGTTGGCCTTTTGGAACTGCCGCTTGGTCAGAGGGTTGGAAATCACGGCCTTGCACGCCGGAACAGTTTTCGTTCGACATCGCCGAAAGAAGCAATACTTCAGTTATTCGTCATTAAATCTCAAGGGGAAAGAAAATGACTGTCAAACTCGCAATAGTCTATTATTCCAGCTATGGTACCAATCACCAGATGGCTACCATCGCCATGGAAGCAGCTAAAGCCGCAGGTGCCGACGTGCGTCTGCTTAAAGCTCGCGAAACCGCACCTGCCGAAGCAGTCAATAGTCAGGCCGCATGGAAAGCCCACGCCGACGCGACGGCTGATATCCCAGAGGCATCTGTCGAAGATATGGAATGGGCCGACGCCTATCTCGTCTCTGCCGGTACCCGCTTTGGCGTGATGGCCAGCCAGATGCGCGCCTTCATTGACACGCTCGGCGGGCTGTGGAGCAAGGGGGCGCTCGCGAACAAGCCGATCTCAGCGATGACGTCTGCACAGAACGCCCATGGTGGGCAGGAAACCACGCTCAGCTCGTTTTACATCACGGCGATGCATTGGGGGGCGATTGTGGTTGTTCCCGGCTACACCGATGAGGTGATTTTCAAGACCGGTGGTAACCCCTATGGCTATAGCCACACACAGGGCGCGGAATTTTCCGAAGACGTAAAATCCGCCATCGGGCACCAAACCCGCCGCCTTGTGGAGATGGCCGCAAAACTTGCCTGAAGCCGCCCCTAAAAATACCCTGTCGGTGCCGCGTCCGGTAACCGACGGGGAAACAATCCTGACGCGGCTTGCTCTTGAGTAAGGGTTCCATTCGCATGTGACGTTCGATTGACTTGCCCCAGTCGGTCGTATCAGACCCACGCGTTGGATTGCCTCGGGATATTTCCTCCACTTGAAACGATAGTCCTACCCAACGAAGGGACGGACGATGAAGCGAACGAGACACAGCGAAGAACAGGCCATGAGCATTCTGACCGAGCTTAGGCGGGTGCAAAGTCTGCCGATCTGTGCCGCAAGCTCGGGATGTCGGTAGGGACATCCTATGCTTTGACGTCGACGTGTGGCGGCAGCGATGAAGGAACTGCGGAAAAAAGTACGGTAAGGCCCGCCGTAAAGCGAGAAGCAGTTGCACCTCTACAGGTCAATCTGGCCTGCCGCCTTGTCGGGGCGGAGCGCAAGATGGCTCCTACCAGTCCAGGACTTCCGCCGACGGGCTGCTCACCGCAACCTGCGCCAATCGGCGTATCAACCCAAAGCGCTCCGGTTCCAGCTGGGTGAAAGTTCAGTGGCAGGTCAGTATGGAGAAATCAACGTGATCAGCGCAGCGTTTGCGTCAAGTGGTTCTGCCATAACGATCAGGCTATTCCAACTCCCTGAAAACGCTGAAGCAAGGAAGCGGATTCACCACCGGTTGTTTGGTCAGATCAGTGTTGTGCAAAAGCGGAAGGATGATCAATCGATTCACATCACATCACATCACATCACGTCACATCGCCAGGCTTAGAGGTTTCTGTCCAATTGCCAGCAGATCAACCAGTTCGTTGGTCCCCATCAAGGTCAACACGCCGCAAACCCGGATCGCCCCGTCCGAGATGACGCGTTCACCCCACATACCGATTTGCTTCATCACTCTTTCAACTGCGCATCCGGACCTCTCGACGCCGTCACGTTTCATTTGACGTCTACACTTGGGCACCTCAATCATCCGGCCGTTCTCATCCAGGAGCCTGTTGATCTCGAAACGCAGCTCCATATCCCGCTGATGCCTCGCCCAGGCGTGAGTTCGATCAGCGATGCATGCCAGGTGGCGGAAATATATAGACGGTGCAATCAGCCGCACCCCGCTGATCGACCCGACGCCGCAAGTTGTGCGCTGCCCCTCAATTAAGGCAATTATCGTTTCAATGAGCGGTCGAGTTTCCGTCCGCTGCCCAGCAACGCATGATGTCATGCGCGAGGGAGGCGCAAAATGTGGCGATGATTAGCGGAGAAATTCATTCGGGTGGGACAGTTCACGGTTCTCTCGTTCAGACGACTTGATGAGATCACGTTTCTCGACTGTCACTTCGTCGCGCATGGCTTTGGTCTTCTCGGCTGCTTGACCTATCCGCGCAACGTCTGGGAAAACGGCCAGTCATGCGTCCAACGCCCACCATCCCGCCTGCCTGTGTTTCGTATGGGCCTTGATGTCCGATCTCCGTTAGGACCGCCCGGGCGCGGGCATCTGGCGAACAGATATTTTGCTTTATGTCATAACCATCATTCTTGGTTGTGTTGATGGTCTCCGACAAATTCGGGCCAATGCAATCAAAGGGTATCGCGCTGGCACGAACTCAGAGCCTCAGTGAGCGGTGAAGGAAGTTGTTAGAATACCGCAGCCAGTTTACGTACGGACAACGGACCCCCGGACTGTTTTCTGATCCTCCTCACCTTCTTCAAAACCGTCACGGCCGCACTGATCTGGAGGCGGTTTTCGATTACAGGCGGCAAGCTGAGATGGCGATCTTTGGTTGTATATGCGCTTCCACAAGCCGCGTCGTCGCCATTCACTTCTCGGACGGGACAGACCGGGCGTCTTTGAACGGAAAGTGGTTTAAACAAATACCGCGGGCGGGACAAAAGTGGGTCATGCTCAACAGCGATTTATCTCGATACTATTCCGCTTCCCGAAACTATGTGACTGTTCCCACCTATCGTCGTGCCGCCCTCGCCATTCGCTATCGTCCACTGGGAGCATTTGTCGTCTGGGAAGCTAACACAAGCGTCGCATGGTTTATGGTTCATATGCTTCCGGCTACTGACGTAAACTTATGCGACAACAGCAGTGGTGCCAAAGTGAGTAGCGGTCAGTCTCCGTGAAATTCTACCGCGCGAGATAGATACACGGAGTGAGCGGGCTAAATCCAAGGTCTTGGATTCTTCGTCCTCCTGGAGGTAGATGTTCAGGCTGCCTGTGTGCCGATGAACAAGGCGGTTGCCATATTGAAATGGATTATTATTCTGCCGCCCAAATTTTCGCAGACTTCTTGGAGCGATACTCTGCTTTCCGTCGCTGGCTTACTGCCATTGCCACACGCTTAAAATCGCTATCGGTCAATGACTTACCATACCATTGTGGCTCGGCAGGCTCAAAGCCGTGGCGGCGGGCCATTTCTGATATACGGTCAGCGTCCACAAGGCTCAGGTCGCGTCCCAGACTGTAATCATCGGTCTCGCCTTCAAGCGCCAACAGCATCGTCTCGCCGAGACAGCCCCAGCAAAGATCTTCCGGGAGGTTCTGGAAAGGTCCAAGGTTTACCGGGAATGGGGGTGTGACCAAGCCACCGTCGAAAACGAGCACCCCGTTTTCCGTAAGATCGGCATGTGCCACGTTCGGGGGGCGCGCCACATCGCATACGACTGTGCCGGGACGCAGTTGCGTCGGATCGAGGAAAGTAACCTCTGCGCTGGTCGCCACCAGCACCAGATCTGCGGTCGCGAGCGCTTTGCTCAAATCAGTGGTCGCGGTAATGGGAACGGATCTGCCGCGTTCGGCACAGGCACGAGCGAATTCATTTGCCACACCCTTGGTCATCTCATCACCTTGCGGTTCAAGATATTCGCGTACGCAACGGTTCAATCCCCCTGCGCTTGGAGACGGGTGCTCGTTCGACAGCATGTGCACCACTTCATCCGTGACGCGGTCCAGGAATTGCTGAGCCTGCCTGTTGCTGGCGTTCCCTACCAGGGTTAGCTGATTTGCTCGGCGGGCGAGCATCAGGCTTGCCAACCGACCAATTGCTCCGGTAGCGCCGACGACGACAACATTCGCGGTGGCCGGATCAATACCGGCACGCCATGCAGCCCGTTCGAGCGCCGTCACGCCAGACACGGTGGTTAGGGTGTTGCCGCTGGTGACCGGCACGCCGCGGCCAGCTACTGCGGCACCTCCATTGGTGGCGATTGACGTAAACGCCCCAAGACCTAGTCGACTTGCGCCAAATTCGGCGGCGATGCCAGCCGAGGCCTGGATCATGCCTCGGGCTTCTCTGCGGCCTTTCCCCATCATGTCGGTAGGCAAGAGCGGGACGGACATGATCATTCCTTCGGTCGTGCTTCCGTCGCGCGAGGTGCCCCCTGATACCGGCCATGCGAACCCGGGTCCAACCCGCTTCACCCATTCAAGCCACGTGGATCGTTCTTCGGCAGTAAAGTTTGCGAAGGATGGATCGGAACGCAAAAGATCCGCTTCCTGCGTGTAATGGATAAGGAAACAGAATCTGCCTGGAGCAGATCCCGGCACGTCGCGGGCCGGACCCTGCTGAGGCGCAGTCGGTGCTGTATGTTCCAATTGTTCCCGCCGCTCAGGCGTCACAAGGTGCCGCATGAGCATGTGGTAATCACCACGGTTCAGCACGCCGCATACGGAGTCCAGCGCGGAAATGCACCGGTCGATTTCGGCACGACCCGCAATAAGGGGCGGCTGCAAACGCATTACTTTGGCATCATTGAAGACAGGAGCCGTTAACACTCCCTCTACGTTAAGAAGGTACGAGCTCAACAGCCCGATAAATCCGCCGTTTAATCCGCAAAATGCCATCGATGCTGAATCGGCGCGCTCTACCGGTTTACGGAACTCGAGGGCGCGCATGTAACCCCTTCCGCGAACGTCGATCAATACCCCGGGATAACGATCCTTGAGTGCTTCCAACTGTTCTTGGAAATAGTCACCGTTTTGCGCGATATCTTTGATAAAGGCTCTGTCATCATCAAGAATAAGATCCAATGTCGCATTAGCTGCCGCGCAGGCAAGGTTGTTGTTCGCAAAAGTCGAGCTATGTAGGAGCCCGAAGCGATCATCCCAGACCTCAGGTCTGACAACAACGGCAGAAATTGGCATCAAACCTCCGCCCAATGCTTTACCGAGCAGCAGCATATCCGGTGCTTGTTCGCATTCCTCACACGCAAAAAGTCGGCCAGTCCGGCCTAACCCGGTCTGGATTTCGTCGATGATGCTCAGCACGCCGTACTTGCGGCATAGTGCGATGACATCATTAAGATAACTATCGTCAGCCGGGCAGACCACCCCGCCTTCTCCTTGGATTGGCTCCACAATAAACGCGGCGATAGAGCCATGGTCGGCTTCGAGCTTAGCTTCGAGGTCCTCAATATCGCCGAACGCGATATATTCAAAGTCTCGAGCCGGTCCGCCAAAGTCCTTTTGGTACATCGGCTTACCTGTCGCGGACAAGGCACCCATGGTCTTACCGTGAAACCCGTTGTGAGTGGAGAGAATGATATCCCGACCGCTTCGAGCACGTGCAAGCTTGATCGCGGCTTCGACTGCTTCGGCACCAGAATTAGCCAACGAAACCACACTAAGATCATGTGGGGTAATGCTGGCCAGCCGGTTGGCCAAACGCTCTGCTCCGACGGCGCGCAAAGGCTGTACCATAACAGGTTGCATAGCCTCTTGCTGAAGGTTCAGTGCCTTCCAGATCTGGGAGGGATTATGACCAAAAGGCAACGCGCCATACTGCGATAGAAAATCGAGGTACTCACGTCCTGCGGCATCGTAAAGCTTGCAGCCATCGCCCCGGGTCAGTTCTACATCCAAGCCGAAGGTTTCCAAAAGGCGCGCACGGGTAGGGTTCAGTCCGTTCATCATGCTTTCCATTCTTCTCAAGTGTCCAATAAAAGGTTGTTGAACCTAAGCTCACAACAAAGTTGGGCATTAATAGGGCAAAAAACGGATTTTTCGCTTGCAAGTTGTTTCCGCGCTTCCCGTGTTATTTAGAATACGAATCATTTCAAAATCTTCTAAACGCAAGAGTTGTCCCAGGTTCGTACTGGGCGCAGGTCTCGGTACGTGAGATTAGAATTGCCGAAACGCCAGTAAAACAACGTCGCTCTCGATCATGTCTGCGGCTTGATAACATTATTGCGCGGCCGGTCGTGAGCATTGCTCGTCCTTTCATCACTGCGTATGGTTGTATTAAATTGGTTTCTCGGGTTGATAGCATTGCGATGACGTTTGCACGAGCATTATGGCACACGTTCAGCGAGATCTCGCGCAAATTGAAAAATATTGGGAACAATCCGCCGACTTGTGATTCGTGAATATTCAAATGGATGGACTTCGGGCTTGCCAGCTATCGGGTCGGTCCGGCACGCTGCGTGTTTGGGGCAGAAAGGTGCCAAGGCATCAGCGCCGCCAAACGAAAAAACCACGACAAGCGATGCTTGCCGTGGCTTCTTTGATATCTGACCCGGGTCGTTTCGTCCCGGGTTAAATTTTTGTGACTCAGGCCTGACGACGACGACGGCGTCTTGCTGCCGAAGACATACCGGCAAGGCCGCCCAATCCGCCAAGAAGCAGGAATGCGGAAGCTGGAAGCGGTACGACACTGATCGAACCGATTGCTCCATCGAATTCAAATGTGCGGGACTCAACAGCGAAAGCAAGTGCGCCGATGTCAGTCCAATCAATCCCGGAAGGATCATTGAATTCATTCAAGCGCAGATCGGTGCTAAAGCTGATCTGACCGCCGGGGTTGGTCAAATTCTCGAAGTAGGTTGCAATTCGCCCGCTTTGATCGAACGCATAAGCGTAGAAATCAAGAGAGCCTCCAGCGTCGAAGCTGTTGAGTTCGAACGAGAACTTGGTATTTGCAGTTGTACCGCCAACGGCGAGCAAATCCACACCCCCCAGACCGGTTACATTGACCGGGATATCAGCAGAAGTACTGCTGGCAAAGGGCGGCTGCGGAAGGTCTTTAAATGTAAACGGTGTAGTAGTTGCCGCTGTTCCTGGGCCATCGTATACAAGAACCGCTTGCCCTCTGGCACCGGTGCCGTTGGTAAAGTTCAAGCCACCGCCGGATGCCTCAAACTGAGTGCCGAATTCTGGAGCAGGAAACGTATCTGTAGAAACCCACATATAACGTTCACCACCGATAATGCCGGGTCCAGCAAATGCTGCCGTGTCCGGGTTACCGCCACCATTGGAGAAAACAGCCCCCGGGGTGGTAAAATCATCCACCACAATTGTGGCGGCCATTGCGGCTGGCGCCGCAAACGCTACAAGCGCCGCTAGTGTTAACGAAAACTTCATATTCATAATAACTTCCCCCAATAATACCGCTGCGAATGCTTAATTTACACAGCAGGCGATTCTAAAAATAGTTTTACCTTCTATGACGTTATCGCTTCGAAACCCGCGCTGTCAACAGAATAAGGTGAAAATAAGGCTAGAATAAGGCTCGCGTCGGCTAGCTGGGAGTGTTTTCCTCGGTACTATGTGTAACCAAGCTTCGTGCGGGTTGCATACCACGTCACTTAGGTGGAGAAGATCATGTATCGGGCGAAACAGAGGCAACTTCGGCGTCCGGTTGCCACCCAGACGCTGGAGACCGCGCTGAAACCGAAAAATCTGTTCCTTTACAGCATGATTGCTGTGTATTGCGTGATCGAGATCACCTTGAGCCTTGCTGACTCTGGCGCGCTCGGGCCTTTCCGTTTGCGTCCACTGGCCTATGATTACGGCGCTTTTTGGCCCGGGCTACTTGGGAACTGGCAACCCAATTATCTCGCGCAGCCGTATGCGATGTTCGTCACCTACGCCTTTTTGCATGGCGGTTTGGTACATCTTTCGGTGAACATGATCAGCCTTTGGTCCTTAGGCCGTGCAATACTGAAGCGAGCAAGCATTGGGACATTTACCTTTCTGTATGTTGCCTCGAGCCTGAGCGGTGCCGCGGGTTTCGCTCTGTTGGCCCCGGGCCTTCGCCCCATGGTCGGCACATCGGGTGCATTGTTTGGTTTGCTAGGTGCGCTTTTGGCCTGGGAATACATGGACCGGTACACCGTTCGGGAAGGAATAGAAGATGTCGCGAAGGTTATCGCGCTCCTTGTGGCATTGAACCTTGTTATGTGGTGGGCAATGTCCGGCCAACTTGCCTGGCAAGCTCATCTAGGTGGATTCCTCGGTGGCTGGATTGGTGCCTTGCTTCTTGATTACATGGCGCGCCGCCGTACCTGAGGGCTTGCCTGCAACATTCGATGTTAAATCTCCAAGTACGCTTCGAAGGCGCGCCATCCTCAGGGCGCCGACCCGGGCAATGTCCGTTTGGCCAAAAAATAACCACACTGCACTGCAAACTTTGCTGCCCATAGTGCAATTGGTTCCACGCTAACGGGGTTGGCGGCTTTAACGATTTTCTTCGGGCCATCTTGACGATAGCGCCCGCGTACCGCATCACGGGAGACGGAGTTGTCTCCTCTCCAATCTCTGCGATGACATTCGAGTGAGAGAGTGGAAAAGAATGAGACCGTATTCGAAGGGTGGCATCTATTGTCTGTGATTTCTGCCATTATTGGGCTGTTTTTCCGCCTGCTTGCGGTGGTTGGCATCGCAGCAGTCATTATCGGGCTTCTCTTGATCGACTTCATGTCGCGATCCGAACCTTACGAGCTCAGCAGTGACATACCCTCTACCGCAATCGTTTTCACGGGTGACTTTGATCGCATTCGATCGGGTCTCGAGATGCTTTCTTCGGGCAGGGTCGATAGACTGTTTATCACTGGCGTGAATGGCGATGCGGGGCTTGAACCCGCACGCTTCCCTGCGCAATTCGGACTTACCGACCAGCAAACCGACTGGATCGCGACGGGTAAACTGGTCCTTGCTCCGGACGCACATACAACGCTTGAGAACGCGCTTGAAGCGGGATGCTGGCTGGATGTTCAGCCGGATATCCAGGCCGTCACTCTTATCACCTCTCAACCACATATGGCGCGGGCATCGATTGCGTTGCAACATACCATCGCTCCTATATCCGTCGTGCGGGTGATTTCGGATTCCCCTGCCGACTATAATAAACTGCGCATCGATCTCGTCGAGTTCAGCAAGTTTATAGCAAGCTGGTTTATCTCCCTCCTACCCCGCAATTTGTGGCCAGCCAATGAACCAGCGCTGTGTTGGGGCCGCTGAACGAATTTATTCAGACGACGGGCGGCCCAACCTGTCGGCCTTTCGCGGTTGCTAGGGGAAAGACTCGGGCGCAGGTCTATCAGAGCGCAACACCGTCCTGAGCGAAAGCAAGGGGGACACTGGTATGGACGGCAGTAACGTGACCGCGAGCGCGGGCAGAAATTCTTGAAACCGGTCGTGTGGCATCAATATTGTCGCCTAAGTCTCCTATCGGCACCAAGGCCTTGCCGACCGGCTAGAATTCAGCGACAAACAACACAGGGCCAATTTTCGGTTCCTGACGCGAAATGATTCATTATTAAGGACTTTTTCTGTGCGCGCCCTCAAAAACCTGGTGTCGGCTGTCATTCTATTGAGCAGCGCTCTATTTTTATCCGCCTGCGATTCAGTCGAAGAACGCGCAGAACAACATTATCAAAGCGCTCTTGTCCTGATCACTGAAAAAGATATCGACCGCGCTGTGGTCGAGCTGCGTAATGCCGTTACCTTGGACGCCACTCACAAGGCCGCGCGTCAAACGCTGGCGGAACTGCTGTTGGAAAAAGGCAACCGGCAAGGGGCCTATCGTCAGTATCTTCGCCTCGCCGAGACGTTTCCCGATGATCTTGACAGCCGCATTATCCTTTCCGAAATGGCTTTTTCCTCGGGAAGCTGGGACGAGTTCGATCGCCATAGTTCCCGCGCCGAGGAATTGGCACCAGACAATCCGCGCGTAAAGGCCATCGCTCTGGTACGGAGTTACCGGGTTGCGATTAACGATAGTGACGCAGCTACCCGTCGCAGTCTTGCAAGCAAGGCCAGCGATATGCTTGGCGATCAACCGGAAAACGTGCTGTTGCGAAACACTCTTATAGATAACGCACTTCGCGAGCAGGATTATACGCAAGCACTGGCACAAATCGATTGGATGATCGATTTCGACCCCACAAAGCTTAGCCACTATCAAGAGCGCCTTCGAGTATTGTCAACGATTGGCGATGAGACCGCTGTCGAGGCGCAACTGCGTGAGATGATGAAAATTTTCCCCGATGATCCATCGAACAGAGAAACGCTTATCCGATACTACGTTTCGCGGAATAATCTGGATGCGGCAGAGGGCGTATTGCGCGATCTGGTGGTCGCCTCCGGCTCTGAAGATCCCGGTCCGACACTTGATCTGATCCGCTTTCTGGCGGAATTCCGTGACCCCGAGGATGTTCGCGCCGAGATCAGCAAGGCTCTCTCGGAACGCGCTGATCCAGTGCCATTCCAGATTATTGAAGCGCGGTTCGAATTCTCGCTCGGAAATCACGACGAAGCCATCGCAACCCTTCAGGACGTGCTGTCGAAAGCCGAACCATCAGATCAGTCGCTCGATCTCAAGATAACGCTTGCCAAGATGCTTCTTGCCACGGGGAACAACGTAGGTGCCCGGACACTGGTAGAGGAAGTTCTGACCGAACAGCCAACCCAGCCAGACGCGCTCAAAATGCAGGCCGCCTGGCAAATTGAAGCGGACGACACCGACGCTGCGACCGGCGCGCTTCGGACCGCACTTGACCAGAATCCACAAGACGCTGCGGCAATGACCCTGATCGCCAACGCATACTCTCGCGCCGGTCAGCCCGGACTGGCCAAGGATTTTTACGCACAAGCGGTGGAAGCGTCCGGCAACGCTCCAACGGAAACGCTTCGCTATGCCCAGTTGCTGATGGGAGAAAAGCGCTATCTCCCGGCCGAGGATATCCTGGTGGCGGCTCTGCGGCTTGCCCCGACCAATACCGATATCTTGATCACACTGGGTCAGCTCTATCTGCAAACGGAAGATTTCAATCGCGTCCAAGGTGTCGTCGGCACCCTGCGTCGCATTGGAAGCGATGCAGCGATTCAAGCGGCCAACGGGATAGAGGCCGAACGGCTTAGTGGACAGAGTGGTATCGACTCGGCCTTGTCTTTCCTTGACGACTTGGCCACAGGCGCTGAATCCAACCTCGCCACGAAAATCGGTCTGGTTCGCGCTAGGCTAAATATAAAGGACAAAACCGGTGCCCTCGCCCTCGCGCGGGCGCTGAAAAACGAAAACCCCGACGACGAAACGCTGGACTTCGTGCTGGCCTCGACCCAAGTCGCGAATGGTGATCTGGATGCGGCCGCGACCCTTTACCGTGATCTTCTTGCGACGAATCCGATCCGACCCAGAATCTGGCTTGAATTATCCCGATTGGAGCTAAGGCAGGGCGATCCCGATGCAGCCGAGGCTACCATCGACGAGGGCCTCGGCCACCTGCCCAAAAACCCAGAGCTGCTTTGGGCAAAAGCATCGTTGGCCGAAAGGGACGGGAACATTGATGGGGCGATTGATATCTACCAAGCGCTCTATGAAGACAATTCAAACTCGATTGTCGTCGCCAACAACCTGGCAAGCCTGCTTGCGACCTATCGCGAGGATGAGGAAAGCCTGAACCGCGCCTGGAGCATCGCACGTAGATTTCGCGAGGCCAATGCCCCGGCATTGATGGATACCTTTGGTTGGATCCTTCACCGGCGTGAAAACAGCGCCGAAGCCCTACCCTATCTTGAAGCTGCGGCGAAGGGGCTACCAGAGGATGCTATTGTTCAGTACCACTTGGGCCAGGCATACATCAGCCAAAACCGTCCGCAGGATGCGCTTGAACAATTTCGTAAAGCAGTATCGGTAGCAGGAGCAGCCGATACCCGGCCCCAGATCGAAGAGGCACGGGCGCTTGTTCAAAGTCTGCAAAAATCACCCACGATCGAGAATTGAACCAATCATACAAGAACATCTGACGAGCAGCGTTCGCCTTAATTGGCGGGCCGCTCGTTCTCAAAATTCGTGATAGGTAACGCAGCGACGCGCTGATCCCGACGGCTGACAGCACTGGTCCCGGGGTCATCATCGCACTTGTATCCAGGCTAAATCCGCACTCTGGGACGAAACTGATCGTCACCGCGTGTATCGGGAAACGGGCTTCACGCCCGCGCTATGGAAAATGAGAAGGGATTTTCCGCGGTGGGGTTGCCGTTCGGGCCCTGCGTCAATCGGGCCGAACCTAAAAGATGAACCTCGTCTGCAACACATTCGAAATCCGTGTATCGCGCGATTGCTTAATTTCTACCTTTATGTATTTAAATCATTTGAAGTTGAATAATTCTTCTTGAAAATACTGGCAGTGAGCTATGCGCGCGATGTCATCCGAAAGAAACGGAAGCTATAATATGAAACAATTGTTTACTCGAATGACAAAAATTCTGTTTACTATTGTCCTTGTATCCGCACTTGGTGCTTGCGGCTTACCACGTTCCGGCCCGAAGAAAGCCGAGCTGCTTGATGTCAAAATGGACAAATACAGCAATACCGAAATTGTGGTGGTAGATGAAAATGTTACCCGTGCGGTGGCTCTTCCAGCTGACAGCGGCTTTCCTCATGTATTCGTGGATGGTAGCTCCTCTGCTCCTGACCAAATTCGGCCGGGCGACACGCTGTCATTCACCATTTACGAGAACGTAGATGACGGAGTGCTAAGCCGAGGCAACAGTGGCGCGGCCACCCTCAACGCACTCCAAGTGGATGAAGCCGGTTTCATTTTTATTCCCTACGCAGGACGAATTCGCGCCGCAGGCAATACGCCCGAAGCGCTTCGGCGAATTATTACAAATAAGCTGAACATCCAGACACCGCAGCCTCAGGTGTTGGTGCAACGCGCGCCTGGCGACGGTGCGACCGTCTCGATCCTCGGCGACGGCATCGCGTCGCAAGGCGTCTATCCTATCCAGCGGTCCAGTCGCAGGTTGATGGAAATGCTGGCCACCGCAGGCGGGATCACAGCGCCGTCGGAAGTGGCGCGCATTACCGTACTGCGCAACCATACCAAAGGTGAGATATGGTTCGAGGACATATATGATCGCCCCGAATTCGACATAGCGCTATACGCCGGCGACCGTGTTCTTGTTCAGCGTGATCCCCGTGTGTTTACTGTTCTCGGGGCAACCGGATTACAGGCAAACGTACCGTTTGGCATGAGACATCTGTCGGCACTTCAAGCGCTCGCACAGGTGGGAGGTCTGGATGGATCGATCGCCGATCCGACCGGTCTGTTCGTCATCCGCAACGTACAGGCAAAAAGCGACATCAAAGGATTTGGCCGCGGCAATCACCTCAGCGACAAAACCATTATCTACGTGCTGGACCTGACCAAGCCGAACGGAGTTCCCCTTGCGCGGAATTTCGACATGCGGGACGGGGATACGCTTTATGTCACCGAAGCACCTTACGTACAATGGACAAAAACACTCAGTGTACTGGTCGGTTCGGTAAGAGCAGCGCGAACTGCGGGCCTGACGACTAACAACGGACTATGATCGCAAACGAGTCCTATATACAGCCTGTTTGATTTGCTTCAGGAAATCCAGGGCATGTGCTCGTCAGTTCGAACATCGAAGGATATCGGTTAAAAACCGATATCCTTTGCGTTCAGCAAGTGACACAATATCGGCAACTATGGACGGTTCCGGTTTGGCAAACTTATCGGCACCGTGAGCAGGTTGTTCGGCAGCGACATGTGTCCGGCCTATTTGGGGCATCCGGGGTTGTTGGACATCATGAAGTCAGCGCATCCCATCACAGTGTCAACCCACGTCTATCATGTCGCCGTCATGGACCGGTCCCGCTTTCGTGCCGCGCACGGTGTTCGTTTAAGCCACCTTTCGTTCGAATGCGACCGGGCTTTTTCATGCCTGTGCTGAGTGGTGACGACGCCGATCCAGTCATAGCTGATGCCACCGGCCTATTTCTGGTTGGGTTGATCAGCGGTGAAGTCTCGTTCTGACAGGGTCGGCGCCACGTTGAACTTGCGGACACGTTCTATCGTAAACTTGTGCTTGCAGGTTTTGACGACGGAAAAACCATTCTGGCGCTTCATCCTGCCAACCAGCCGATATCCGACGTCCATGCCGATTTCCTTCAGCTCTTCCGTCATCTGTGACCCGTCGTAGGTGTTCAATAGAAACCCTCCTGTGCTGCACTAAATGCAATCAAAGGAGCGGCATCAAACCGCGACAGGTCCATCTACCGCTGCCCAGAACAGGAAGATCAAAGGGAAACTTTCACGACCAGTCGCATACCGATAAGCAACGATTACGTGGCACTAAATGATCTCTTGTCGTGGCGATAGCCGTTCAACACGACACCGAGAACGTTTGTGTGCTCGGCGACTTCGCGTTTGCAGGTTTCGAATTGGGTGTAACTCGTTGTATCCGCCCGGACGACGATCAAGGCGCAGTCAGCGTTCTTTAGAAAAGCTCGCGTATCGTCGTTCACCAACACTGAGGGAAGATCAAAAAGCATCAAGTCAGGCTCGTAGGCCGCCTGGATAGCATCGAGCTTCCCGGCTGTTTCCTCGGCTAGCAATATCCGCGTCGGGTCTGTCTCAGCACGTTGCGCCATCGAAACCGCAACATTTTCGCCATACCGCATGGCCTGATCTTCAAAAGGTACGGTACCCGTCAACATATCAGAGATGCCATGGGGCGGCTCGACACCAAAGAAATCGCGCAAGGATGGGTCGCGCAGGTCCAGGTCAAAGAGTATGGAACGCAGGTCGCGTTGGCGGCCAAGCCCAAGAGCGATGTTACATGCCATCGTGGTCTTGCCGGAGCCGGGCATTGGCGACGTGATTGCCAACCGTTTCCACCCGTTTTGACGCATTTGCAGGAGCGACTTTGTGCGCAAAATGTCAAAAGGCGTGGCCGTCTTGCCGGCTGACCGCGTCACTACCCTGTTCTGGCTAAGGTGCTTTTCCTGCACATCGAAGGGTGTCAAAGCCTGCCAGCGGTCAAGCAGACGCGGATTTGATTTTTCCCGGGATCGCTGTGCAATCGGCTCGGCCGTTTGGACGGCACTGTGTTCGTTGCGGGACAAACGAGCCTTGTCAATTGCTGCTTGGAGTTTTTCCATTCGACTTTCAATTCTCTCATCTGCTTTAGCTAAGCCCGATTTTGGCCAAGCTCCTCTGCACAATCACTTCCAACGGAAGATAATATGTATCTACATACCAAAGCGCCAAGGGCACACAAACAAGAACGGCAACTAGAGCCGCCACCTGTACACCGCGACGCACTATTTTCGTGGTGTGGGTCTCCATATAGGGAATCGTAGCGATCGGCTTGATGTCGAACCTTTCGGTGAGTTCGGCCGGACGACGAATAGACCTGTTCAAGACTTCCAACAAAATGAAATACCCTATTGCCAGACCTACCCCGACAAAGATGCCCATAGCGGCTACTAGAAAACGGTCAGGCCCGCTCGGAACCTGGGGTACGTTGGCGTTCTCGATTACGTTGATCCGCTGACCTTGAGCCGTCGCTTCTATGCGTTCACCCATGCGCGCCGAATTGAGGTTGGACACCGCCGTCGTATACCGGCTTAGTATAATCTCATAATCGCGCTGTAGTTCGGAAAGTTGGAATGCGTTTGCACCACTTTCCGAAATATTTTTCTTGATTTCTTCCAGTTCGGTCGTGGTGGAGCTTATCTGCGCCTCGAGTACCGCGATTTCGCTGTCAGCTTCGGCCTTTGCAGCTTCCAGCATCGCCCCTTGTTTAGTCGCTTCTGCCCCTGCTGTATCTGGATTGCCGGTGTCGTTCCCTGCGGCAACGATAGCCTCCAAACGATCTATCTGGTCCTTCAACCGAATGACCCTTGGGTTATTTTGGTCATAAGTTGCCGTCAGCCTGTCAAGTTCGGCCCTGCCGACTATCAGCTTTTCTTCGTACGGGTTGAGTGTGGTAGCGACAGGTCCGTCAAAGCCGAGCTCGAGTTGGTCGCGCTTCTTCTTGACGACGACGAGCTCCCTCTGAAGCCGTTCAAGACGCTCCTGTAACAGACTTTGGCGCCCCAACCGATACGGCTGGTCTTGGGGCAACGCTTTGGCGTTTTCGGAATTGAATACGGCGATTGCGACGTTGCGCTGGTTCAGTTCTTCGTCCAGCCTTTTGACCTCTTGCTCAAAGAATTCCAGCGTATTTTCGGCTCGGGATACCCGGAACTTGGAATTCTCCTGCAACACGAGAGTTACGTATTCGTTTACAACGTTTGCCACAATCTGCGGAGAGCGGCCCTCAAAGCTGATTGTCATCATGGTAGCCCGATCCCCGTTGCGCGCTCCCCCTCTGCGGCGAATATCAGTCGCGGCTCTCATAGCCGAAAAGACTCTGTCGGGTGCCATTCCACGGATATTCTCGAACACGTCGAACCGGTTGGCGATATCAATCAGATTTGCCCGCGTCATCAGCCGTTGCTCGATTATATCCAGCTGTTCAGCCGCTCCGGCCTGCACTGCCGGCGTGATCATGCTGGACGGAATTTGTGGCGCCTCGAACAACAGCCGCGCACTGGTCGAGTATGTTTCAGGTAATTTAAACGCAGCTACAAGCCCGAAGCCCGAGAACAGAAGCACAAACAGCATCATTACCGAAAGGCGGCGCAGCAACATTGCCCAATAGAAGCCCAGGTCGAGACTCATTCCGCGGCCTTTCCAATATCTTTTAGCTGGTTAGTCAGCAGGAGTGGGGAACGAAACGGCTTCAGGATCAGACCATCGTTGATCAATTCCTCAATGATGGTCACGTCGACTTTTTCCTCTTCTCCGCTAGAAGCATAGACAAGTGCCAAGTCGCATAGCTTGTTGACAACTCGCGGGATCCCTTCTGATTCTTCGAAGATGCGGACGATCGCTTCTATGGTGAATTCTTGGCCAGTGCCGCCGGCATGCCGTAAGCGATGCATGATATATTTGAGCGTCGTATTAAGATCCATCGGCTCTAGGTGATACGAGGCCGTCACCCGTTGGGCGAACTGACGCAATGACGGTTGCCGAATAAGGTCGCGTAACTCTGGTTGACCGACCAGAATGATCTGCAACAATTCGTCCTTTCCAGAGTTGATGTTGGTCAGCATGCGCAATTCTTCCAGTGTTTCGACCCCAAGATTTTGCGCTTCGTCCACAATGAGAGCAACATGTCGCCCGGCGGCGTATTCATCCAACACAAAATCTTGAAATCTCTGGAACAACGTCACGTAATCAACACCTTCGGGTGCGGGTATGTCCAGCGCGCTCAACACCCAACGCAGCAGATCCCCCCGGTCGCCGCGTGCATTAGAAATCAGCCCGACCGTAACATCATCGCCAATGGAGCGCAGTAATTCCTGAACCAGCGTAGTCTTGCCCGTGCCCACTTCGCCTGAAACAACGGTGAGCGGTGCCCGCGTCACGAGACCATAGTTGAGAACTGACAAGGCGCGTGTGTGCGCCTTGGACCAGTACAAGAACTTTGGGTCGGGCGCCAAGGAAAACGGTCGCTCGCGAAAACCAAAATGATCGTTATAAAGAGAACTACACATGCTATGCTCGGATCACTATAATTTTGCGCGTTTTATATCGGCAAGAATAAGCTTACCTACATCTGATTGATATTGAAAGCCAGCTATGCTTGATCGGGGGCAAGGCCGGTCCTTATGATATATCAGCATATTACGCATGTGCGGCATACGGAAGCGTTGTCTTTCTAATTGTGGCCTGCTGTCATTCGACATTGATCTCGCAGTGCGCCCCTGCCGTGCCCCGTTTGCTGTTAATCGTGGCATATCTCCCGAACTCAAGGAAGAACCCGCTGTCTTAAATCGGCCCAAGGTATCCTCCTGCCCGCAGACGATAAGGTCAGCTGCGGCCAGACGGTAACCCCGGCAAAAGAGCTTAGCGATGGCATCGCGCAGGTTAACTCAAGCTCCAGGTATGAAGCTAGGTAGTCGGCCAAGAAGCTCTTTCAGCAAAGCGTTCATTTCAGCCTCGGCTTTTGCCTCGCCATCCGGTTCATCCTTGTCGATGGGGCTGATCAGTCTGAGGATGGCCCCGTCTGTGCGCCCGGCCACCAAGCCTCTGGTCAGCACACTGAATTTGGCGGCGGTGTTTCTGGGAATCGTCCGCCCCATGTGGGTAAACCAGTAATAAACGATCATTCGGTCTTCTTCTTTCTGAATGATCACCCGATTTACATTGAATGGAGTCTCCAGTCCCAGCTTGCCGGAAAGATCGACCTTCTGTACTTCTGCGATTTCCCAACCGGCACCGGGCAGACAAATTTCCGGAGTATGCTGAACGCCGTCGGCTGACAGATCCTTGTACCACGCCGTAAAAAAGTCGAGGGTCGGCGCGGATATGGACCGGCTGTATTGTACCCCAAGATAGTCATCGGCGGCCAAGCTCTTTTCGATGTCCGGTGACAGCCGGCGTTCGTCACCGTACTGAGTCCATGCACCAACCTCTTTGGGGAACAGCGCAAAGCTAAATCGCTCTGGTGCGACATGCGTACGCTCGGGCACCAGCGGCCAGGCGCTTGCCGCAAACACCATCAGACCGGCCGCAATGATCAGCGCAGCGGAAGGTTGCACAAGCTTTACCCGCGACATTTGCGGCAGGATATTTTGAGTGTCGAGATCAAGCGCTTCGGTCAAACCCATCTTGCGTGGGTTCAGTTTCAGCAAAATCCACGCAAGCAGGAACAGGATCAACACGCTCGCCATGAATATCACCCAGCCCTCGAAGAAATGGGTAAACCCTTCAAGCCATTCAGCCCCGAAACGCTGCATCAGGATCCCTGCCAAAGCGATTCGCACCGAGTTCATAAACACTGCGATAGGCGCGGCAGCCAAAAGCAGTAGCGCCTTGTGCCATTTCGGCCCTTGATACAGGAAGGCGAACACATAAGAGAAGCTGAGGATCGGAAACAAGTACCGAAGTCCCGAACAGGCCTCGGCGACATGCAGCTTCAACACTCCGAGGTCGATGATGTTGCCATCAAGAAAGACGGGTACCCCTGCAATCCTTAAAAACCACACCCCAAGCTCGGAGGAGACGAGCTGAAGAAAGGTAGAAACCTCGTAATATACCATGCCGGGCAGAGGCAGCATAAAGACCAGATGAAGCACCGGAGGCCAAAAATGTTTGCCGGTCTGCCAGCCAAAACTAAGCAGCAATATCCCGCCGATCCAGATGATCATAGCATAGGCCACCAGGCTGTCCGCGCTCAACAGCACGCCAGTAACGGCGATTGCGACAGACACTAGAACAACGAACAAACCTGGCCAACGATCGCTCTTTGGACCGGGCTGGGCCGGATATTGTTTTAGTTCACGCAGGAACATCAGCCCCGAAAGTATCGGAATGAGCGGGCCATGACTGTATTCCGGTCTGCTCCATGCATCGAGCAATACATCAAAGCCGGCGCTAAAGAACACTCCGGCCGCAACTATGGTCACGGCCAGCCAGAAAAGCCCCCAATGTAACCACCCGGCAGAGGTCTTGTTATGATAACTTTGATCGGAAATGATTGTCATGCAGCAAATTTCTAAGTTATAATATTACTGGAAATATCTTTGGAATATGACATTTCCCTTGGCTTTAAGCAAACCCCTTTTTGTCAGAGTCACATTGTCGACAGTGGTTGGCGGATCAAAACTACGAATATCGGGATAGCCTGCCGTACGCCCAGGCGGAGATCTGTCGCCGGGCCCGTGCTTTGAGGTCAGCGAAAAGGGTCGAGCATCAGTTGATTTGAGCGCTCTGCGCGGTGCCGCCCATTCTGAACTCTCTGGCCCATAACAACAGCATCAAAATGGTCCAAAGTTCGTTCCCGGCATTGACGCGCCGTGCCTGGTGCTTAGCCCACAATTCACCGATAAGGTCCGCGTTCAGGCCCAAGGCTTCGGTCAGGTCAGCATCTGTAATCAGCGCCGAACCCCATTCCTGCAACGCACCCCTCAACCAGTCGTCCAGTGGTATCGCAAACCCCTGCTTCGGTCGCTCTATCAACGACTGCGGAACATGGCGGTAAACCAGCGACCGAAGAAGTTTCTTGCCTTCGCGCCCATCCACATGAAGCCCGATGGGGATTTTTCTCGCCAGAGTGGCAACGCGCGCGTCCAGAAGCGGTGCGCGGGTTTCCAGACCGACGCTCATCGCGGCGCGGTCAACCTTAACCAGGATGTCGCCGGGCAGATAGCCGGACGTGTCCCGCGCCATGATCCATTCGGCCATGTCCATTCCCGCCGCGTCAAGTGCCCGAGGGTCAGAGTGATCTGCCAGCCCGGGGTTCTCCAGCATGTTTTCCAAGCCATGTCCTGTTGAGACGAAAGTCTGGTAGAAATCCTCTGGATTTCCTGATGACCGCAGGGCAGCAGCCAGTTTCGGCAGTTTTTCAAAGGTCGTCAGCGGCAGCCGCAGAGTGGATAGCGCATACCGGGACATCTTCTCGTTTCGCATACCCCACTGTACGACACCATGCACGGCACCAGCCCCGGCGTGGCGCAAGGCCCAAGGCAAATTGCTGATTTGTCCCCATAGCTTGGGTCCGCGAATGTGACGATTGTAGCCACCGAAAACCTCATCCCCGCCGTCGCCCGTCAAGGCGACAGTGACATGTTTGCGTGCCGAACGGCAAAGCAGTGTCGTCGGTATCTGGGAACTGTCAGCAAAAGGTTCATCATATATAGATGGAAGATCCGCGACGATGGCCAGGGCATCGTCCTCTTTGAGGGTGAATTCGGTGTGGTCCGTACCCAAATGTGCGGCCACCGCAGCTGCGTGCGGTGCCTCGTTGAACCGGGCGTCGTCGAAACCGATGGAAAAAGTCTGGATCTTACGGACAGACCCTGCCTGCATCAGACTAGCCACCAATGACGAATCCACTCCGCCTGACAGGAAACACCCCAGCGGTACGTCGCTGATCATCTGATCGCTCACCACCTCTTCGAGGACTCTTTCCAGTCTTCTCACAGCCTCGTCACGATCATGGATCTCGCGGGGTTGCGCGAATTGCGCTTCGATCGATGCATAACACAGCTGTTTCGGTTCTGCATCTGCACGAAGATGGACGATGCTGCCGGGCATTACCTTGCGGACACCATCCAGAATGCAAAGATGATCGGGAACGTAGCCAACCTTGAGGTATGACGCGACCGCCCGTTGGTTGATGGGTGCCGTCAGCCCGCCCGCCAGCAACGTGCGCAGCTCAGACCCGAATATCCAGCCGCCGTCTTGCTGCGAAAAATAAAGTGGCTTCTCTCCCATCCTGTCACGCGCCAGTGACAGCAAATTCTCCTGACGGTCCCAAAGCGCGAAGGCGAACATCCCGAATGATTTCTCGAGCGCGCGTTCAAGACCCCATTCGACAATGGCGGCAAGCAGGGTTTCAGTGTCAGAAGAACCATTCCACGCCATGTCCGGTACGTCGTTCATCAGATCGACTCGCAGCGCTTGATGGTTGTAGATTTCGCCATTGAATGCGAAAACATACCGGCCACAGCGCGAGTGCATAGGCTGGGCCCCCGATGGACTCAGATCCAGAATCGAAAGGCGCCGATGCCCAAGCGCCACTCCTTGCGTATCATCCAGCCAGTGGCCTTCGGCGTCTGGCCCCCGATGCTTGATTGACCGGGTCATGGCTTGCACCTTGTGACGCGCCTGTCCAGCATCGGCGAATGGCTGGAAGGTAACAAAACCCGTTAGTCCACACATGAAGGGCTTCTCCTAGATTGCTTCTGCGACAGAAGATTGTTGCAAGCGCCACGATAATCGTCTTGGAACAGACTGGCCTGCGCCCATCTTTCGGCGGCACGTCGCGAAAGCGCAAGCCAGGATCCAGGCGCAGCAACCAGTGCGGCGACCCGCTGCGCGGTTTCCTCGGGGGTGGTGACATGAATACCGGTGTGGCCATCCTGACAATAAGACGGAATTTCACCCACCGGCGTCACGACCGGAACCAGTCCCATACCCATCGCTTCTATGACCGACATGGCCATCCCTTCAAAAAGACTTGTCTGCAAGTAAAAGCTGTAATTGTCTGCGCGCGCCATCAGTGCCTCTTGCGGCAGCGCACCAATAAAGTTTACGGCGTGATCAAGCCCCAGTTCGGCAACCCGTGCCCGAAGTTGGGCAAGCGCCCCGCGATCCGGACCGATAATGTCGAACTTGGCATCTGGCAGCAGTGCGTGAACAGACGCAAATACGGCCAGCGCGTGTTCCAAATTCTTTTCAGATTGCAGGCGGCCCCAATAGACAAAATTTGGTGTAACGGCGCGTGACTGACCACCTGGTGGCACGTCCAGCAGGGCCGGCGGACGCTGTGTCAGGAAGGAAAGCACCCGGGCCCGCTTGCGCGCCGCGGCGGGAACACGCGCCTCAACGGTTGAGGCTGAATCCGCCCAGATCTCATCGGCCAACATCATTGCTGCGCGGTTGAACAGCTTGTCGAGCAGGTGAACATCTACTGCCGAATGCAGGAACAATACAGTCTTCGTCCGTGGACGCATCACCTTGAGCGCGATAAATGTTGGACAACTGCGCCAAAGTGATGCGACGACCAGATCCGCACGGCTTTGCAGTGCAAATCGCAACAGTTTCCAATGTGCGACAGGGTGGTTAACGGATGTCGCGGGCCCATGCCAATCGTCCGGGAATACTTCGACTGCGGAATGCGTCACCAGATACGCACGGCGAAAGCGCACAGCCCCTGCCCCGCCCTCCCAGTTGGCCGGAACAGACCGCGCGGCGGTTTCGACACCCCCGACCGTGTCATAGGGGATGAGGTGCAGGACCTCGTGCATCAGCGGCGCGCCCGTGCCCGAAACAACTGCTCGCCCAGTCCCTCATACGCGCGGGCCGTTTGCCTCGCGTCGAACTGGCGCAGCGCATGCGCACGCGCGGCCTTCGCCAGATGCCTCACACTCTCTTTGTTATCCAGGAAGGCGGCGATTTCCTTTTCGAGCGCCTGTTCATCGCTAGACGGATAAAGCACTCCGACCTCCGGCACGACCATGTTCGTGACGCCCGGAACGGCCCCTGCAATGATCGGCAATCCCACTGCCATGGCCTGCATGATCGAATTGCTCATGGTCTCGCCAAGACTCGCGTGCGCATAGATATCGAGGCTGCGCAGCAAATCGCGCACCCCCTCAGCGCCAAGCGTGCCATGCAGCGTAACGTGGTCCTGCAACCCACGCTGCGCGATCTCTGCTTCCAGTCCGGGCCTTGTGTTCCCGTCTCCGGCAATCTCGAGGCGAAGGTCCACAGAAGGGCGCGCGGCGCGAAGGCGATCAAAGGCCTTGATCAGGGTCATATGATCCTTACTCGGTTGCAGTCGCGACACCATGCCCAAGCGTATTACCGGTCCCGAAAGCAAGGCATCGGCACCCATAGGTGCCGGGCTGAAGAAGTCGGTATCGAGCCCGTTGCCGATGATATGGACCTTGTCCGGCCGGTGCAGCAGGCGGAGCTTCTTGGCCGCTGTTTGTGCCGCATCCTCGGTCAGGTGAACAACGGCATCGACATTTGCGTGAGCCAAGGCAAGCGACGTCCAGTCCTTCATTGACTTGGCTTGCGAAGGCTCGGTTTCGCGCAGCAGCACCGCCGCGCGCGAGCGGTTCACGATAACCGAAGGGACCGTCGCCAATCCGTGGACGAAAACGAGATCGGGCGCGCTTTCGAAAATGGCCCGCCGTAAGGCCCGGTAGAACGCCACATATCCCCGGCCAGGCTGCTTGGGGACGTAGCTCCACGCTATCTGGCGCTGGTCGAGGCGTTCGACGTAATCTTGCAAGGGCTCTTCGACGCCGGTCAACAGGACCAGGTGCTCTGCATCGGCATAAAAACCTGCTTCAAGCATCCCGAACATGACAGCCCCATGCCCGCCTAGCCCGGAATAGAGAACATGGACCACGCGCTGCACTTTGTTATTCCCACTCATGGACGACCTTTTTCAGATATAGCTGCAATTACATTTAGGCTCGGGCACAACCCGATCCATTAAAATATCGGAAATACCACTTTAGGCGCAGAGTACAGTTAAATGAGACACCGATTAAAGCGATAAACGTCGGGGACCTCACAGTTGAAATATCCGCACCGCTTGGAAGGTCAACTTGTGAAAAGACGATGCCAGCAAGTTCCGGCGCATGATCGTGATCTCGTCATATCCGGACTGACCGCGAAACAGTCTTTGCCCGGGGGCGAGCATGCCTGCCGTCATCGGCACGACATATCAGACCATTCTTGCGTTACGGCGCAATGACTAATTGGGCCTTAGCTTCCGTTTGGCTGTTAGGGCCAGTTTGAGCGACTTGCCAAGCGGCCAATTAAGAGCGGCGGGCCAAACGCGGTCACTGGCCTGATCGAAACCGATGATACGTGCGGCATTGGACTTCACGAAGCGGCCCAGGCCGTCAATCTCCTCTGTCGTCATGTTATTTGTGTGTAGACACATCGTATAGACCCCTGCACCGATATTGGCAGAGGATTCAAACAGTTGCGGCACGAACGTGAGACCGCCGTCGCGCCAGGGATATAGACCATAGCCATCGGTCACAGTGGTAAACCCCAATGATTTCAATGCCGCGAGCGTCGCCCTGTCATAGCTGTGGAACGGTGCCATGAAGATCTCTGCGACGATGCCCTGGTCGGCCATTATTTTTTTGCCCTGCTCCAGGTCGTCACGTTGAACTTCAAACGGCCGCCCCGCAAATTCGCTGCGCGGCGAAATGCCCAATAGACCCCGGTCGCCGGTATGGATCCGGTGCTGGTAACCGTGCTGCGAAATACCCCATCCCGCCGCGTCAAGCGCCCTGACCATCTTCCAAAAGTCTGGATCGGGCGTGTCGATCACCAGATCGGGGTCGCGATTGTCGGGGACGACGCCGATCAGCGGACGAACGCCTGCTGCTTCGAAACTCGCCCGTGCGCGGGCGAATTTTTCATGGTCCATCGTCGGGCAGATATCATCCAGCCTGATCACGAAACGTGCCATCAACAGTGTCCTTTCAGCCGGTTTGATCCTGTAAAACCGCTTCGATACGCGCGAAACATTCCTGGTAGACAGCTTCCGTCGCACCTTGGGGGTCATGCAGTTCGCCGGTATGGTCATGTGCAAGGTCGTCAAACATCACGATTTGCGGTCCAAGCTCGGGGCTAATCATCAGCACATCCGCCTTGGTGCGATAGTCAAACACCACGATAGTTGCCCCTTGCGAAACAAAAGCCCTGCATGTGTGCAGATTGGTAGAGCGATGCAGCGTGCCGTCTTTGCCTCTTTGTTTCAGAAAACGTGCCGCGGCAGGGCTGATGCCGCGCCCTTGGAACGGCAGGACACCGGCAGAGCGCACCTTGCTGAACCCGGCATCCCGAAACAGGATTTCGGCGACGGCACTGCGATTGATGTTTCCTTGGCACACAAACAACAGCGGCTCTTGTGGGTCCAGGCGCCGAAACCGGTGGCGGTGACCCAGACCAGCGGTTTTCATGCGCAGCGCCAACCGGCCACGACGCCCCAGCCGGGCCAACACCGGATTGAATTGACCCAGGGCAGGCAGAATGTCATCGCTCTGCTCGATGTCCATATGCTCTTGCTTTAGCAACGCGCGCGGCGGGGCGGAAAGCCAGTCGAGCAACGGAGAGCCGCGCGAAAGCCACCGCCGGCGTTGCCCAACCACCCAACGTAGATCGTTCTTCAGGTTGCGCACACGTACGGGGCGGTCGCTGCGGACCAATGCCGTTGGCAGCGACAGACCCAGGGCTTGGGCAACCGCCAGAGCGGGAAAATCGACTCCGGCGCGGATAGCGGTTTCTATCGACCCCCAAGGACGACAGTTCATCTCCATAATCGTCAGTCGGTCGGCGTCCTGCTTCAGTTCGATCATCATCAACCCCGACCAATTCAGTTCGGTCGCGATGCCACGCGCGATTTGCGATTCGCGTTCGGACACCGGCACGTTGCAGCGATAACTACTGCCGCCTCCCTCGGGTGGTTCGTGAAGGCGTCGGTTCATGCTGATCGCGACCATGCTCCCGCGGTCAGCCAGGAAATTCAGGCCGACCCCGTGCCCAGGAACCGGTTGCTGGACCAGAACGGGCAGACGAGGCAAATCTTCGGACAGCTTGCGTTCAAGCTGCGCGGGCGTGGTACATTTCTTGACCTCAAATGCGTTGACAAACCCGTCCGACAGCAGAGAACTGCGCACCGGCTTGGCGTAAACCGGCCCTTGTTCCAGCAGCTTGAATGCCGGCGTCTGGTCATCGCCGAATTGCATCAGGACGCCATCAGGTACGTGCAACCCGACCCGGCGCGCCAACTTCAGTGCTTCAGACTTGTCCACCGCCTTGTGATAGGCTTTGGGATCGGGGCCGACGATCACAAAACGCGATGCTATCGTTGCATCCCCCGCATAAACCAGTTCGCAGGCCATATCGGTAATCGGAAAAATCGCGTCATAGTCGTTTTCCGCGAGATGAGCGGTCAAACGGTCGAGCACCTTGATCGCGTCGGTAACCGGTGACCCGAAATAGAACCGTCTGCGACAATACCGGGACATTTCCGCAGGCTGACGTACCGGATCAAAGGCGACGATCTCGACAATGGCACCCTGCCGGCCGAGCGACCGGCAGACTGATAGCGCGGCGCGTTCGTTGCTTCCCAAAAGCAGAATGCGTTTGCCGGATAGAAGGCGATCAGTCATTAAACAGGCTCATCGGGGGGCGTATCCTTGTTGGTCTTTTGTCCAATGAGGCGCGCAGGCACACCGGCCAATATGGAGTTATCGGGAAAGCTGCGATTCACGACGGCATTTGCACCGATCCGGACACCATTGCCAAGACGGATTCCGCCGAACAGCTTTGCCCCCGGTCCGATATAGACGTCATCGCCAAGGTGCGGAGCCTGCCCGTCTTTCAGCCCGAGGTTGACGCAAATGTTTATCCGCGCCCGCGCGCCGATGCGCGCCTCTGGGCTGATCACGATAGTGCCCCAGTGGTTCAGCCGCAACCCAGGCCCGCAGGTATTGGGTGGTATGGTGAAGCCAAGGTAAATCGACAAAAGGCGGAAATAAACCACCACGATCGCCCGGTGGACCCGAATGATCGAGTTCTGGCGGCGGTTTGTGAGGTATTCAACGCGCCTGAGGACGCGCAGGAAATGTATCGTAGGATAACGCAGCCCCATCCCCAGTCTCCACCGGGACAGTCCGGCACCCTCCAGATCGGCTTTTCGCCACGCGCGAAAGTCATCTTTGGAACGTATAGTGGGCGATAGCTGCATCACCGCACCCCGCGCCGTATTCCGGCCAGATACTGACCAAGCGTCGGATGATACCATTGCTGGCCCGGCCCTTCTGTCGGTACCGGTTCCGGCAGCGTGCCCACGCGATCAAGAGTGGTTAGGGTATCGACCAGAACGGGCAATGCTTCGGCAAGCTGAACAAGCGGATACGTCACGAAACTGTCATCAGATTCCGGTGCCGTCCGAACGTGCTGCAGCACTGCCCCGGTATCGACGCCGTGGTCAACCACATGCACCGTGGCTCCGAAATCCTGTGGTTGCCCCGACCACAGTGCCCAATAACCGCCATGTACCCCGCGAAATTGCGGCGTTATCCCTGCATGGATATTCAAAACTGGGGCCCCTGCCGCCAGCAACGTGTCGGGTTTGACGATGCGCGTGCCGCTCAGCACTACCGCATCCGGAGCAAGCTTTTTCAAGAGCTCGCGCGTTTCAGGCGCGTTTACGGTGCGGATAGACGTCACTCGGTTCGGCAACAAAGGATCGGCGCGCAAGCGATGGACCTTGCGAAGGTAGCTCAGTCGACTGGCACCGCGCCGCCGGAGAACGGGTAAAACCAGCGCCATGAACAGCGCCTGACCGAAAACCGCGCGCCTGCCCAATCGCCGCGCCCGGCCCCGCAATAATGCCCGGCGGGACTGCGACGGTTCGATCAATACGGCAACAGGAGGGATGCCGGCATCATCCAGATAGTTGACCAGAATATTCGTCGGCGTGCCGCCCGAAGCCAGAACGACTACTTTCATTGACGCTCTCCGCTGGTTGCCATTGTTCGCGACACCATTCCGTATTCTTCGCGCAAGCGGGTAAAATGCGCAATGATCCGGTCCAAGCCAGCCAAGTTGGCTTCTGTATCGAGGCCGAAATTATGCGGATGCCACCACAGGTGAAATCCGGTTTCGGTCTGGGCCGCTCGCGTCATCGCCCGTTCTATCACCGCCAGATGGTAGGGATGCAGCGCTGTCAAGCGCCCGGCGCGGGGTCGCAGGAAATGGCTGGCCGGCACGTTGTTGCCCCCCGGCCGGAAAAGATGCGGCCCAAGCACACCTGTATGGGCATCGATCAATCGCATCAGACGGCGGGGCAGCGTTTGCCCGGCACCGGCTACCGACCGATAGGCCCACGCACCGGGATTGCCCCGATAGCGTCGGATACCCCTTTGTTCAATCGTGTCGAGATGCAATGGTGAATACTGATTGCGCGGAAACACTATCGACTGAAGCGTAATGCTGCGCTGTTTGGCCACCTGACACGCCGCGTCCAGATCGGCGGCAAAGCTTGCCATATCTGCACCGGGTTCCAGGCAGTAATAATGCGACATGGTATGCGTGGCAATTTCCTGTCCCGGACAATCGGCTATCTGATCGACCAGCGAGGCGCCGAAGTAATACGGATCGTGGGCTTCGTCCGCGCCCAGTTCATCAAGGTAGCGATAGTTCGACAAGGCTGGGTTCTGGTAGCGCGGCCACAGGTCTTTGTGAGGGAGTACCTCGAGCAGTTCCTCGCGAGAGCCGCAGAACGCCGCGCCGACCGTCGCCCAGGTTGCCTGAATGCCGTGCCGAGCAAACCGCTCGAGCGTCGGCGCAATCGCCGCCCGCCCGCCCAGAATGTTCGCGCCATAGCTGTCGCGCGTAGCGTGATCCCGGACCCCCCAAAGCAGCTCGAAATCCAGCGATATAACGATTTCTCCGCCGCTCATCGCGTCTTCTGCTCTTCTGGCAATCCCAGAACACGGCACCAGGCGTTCAGGACCGTATCCGGAGCATATCGCTGCATTACGCCCGGCGCCGCTGCCGCAAGTCGTGAACGAAGCTCCGTACTGCGCATAACTTTATCCAGGGAGGCAGCCAGCGAATCGACAGTGTGGTCACGGACGAGAAACCCGTCGACGTTGTGTTGAATTATCTCTTCTGGGCCAGTATCGCAGGTAAATGCTACGCACGCTTTGCCCGCTCCCATCGCCTCGACCAGCACGTTCGGAAAACCTTCGAACCGAGAACTGAGCACGAACACATCGGCTGCTGCGTACCAGTCGGGCATGTTGCCAATATGGCCGGGCAGAAACACTCTTTCGGTCAACCCCGACCTGGCGGCGGTATCCAGAATATCCTGTCCGGAAATCCCCTGTTCTTGCCGGCTTGGCAGCAGTCCAGGAATGGCTAGGTCCCATTCCGGGTAGTCGTTTGCAATCTGCGCAAAGGCCGCGATCAGCAAGTCGAACCCCTTTTGATAAGGTTTGGTACCAACAGCCAGCAAAAGCTTGCGCCCGGGCCGTATAAACGATTGCGGCCGAACCACCGGCGGCCCTGACGGCAGGCTTGGCTGCACCGCATTGGGGATGATGGCAACGCTTCGGCTACCGGTTTCCCGACGCATCCAATCGGCAATCGGCTGCGTTTGGGCGACCTGTGCATCGGAAAATCGATATACAATGCGGCGCAGCGCAGTCCAAATCTTGTCCTGCTCACGATGCCACGGGGCGTTGCGTTCGGAAACAACTACCCGCATCCGGCGGCCAAAAGAGGAAACAACCGCCATCACCGACTCATGCGGCATCATCGCCACCATTGCAGTGACCCGGTGCCGCCGCAAAACACGACGCACCTGCAAACAACGCCGTATGTTCACAAGCAACTTGCCAGGCAGGGTGTCGCGTCCTTCGTCGAACCCGACGGTTTCGCGGTTGATCCCGTCCGGCAGTGTGAAAAAGTCAGCATCGGGGGCGGAGTGCGTGAGCACTACAACGTCATGTCCCCGACGATGCAATTCGCTGGCCAGCCAAACGGTGACACGTTCGGCACCCCCAGCCTTGAGGGTCCCGATAAACAGGCAAACGCTGTGCCGGGCGTCGGTCACGAGATATCCCCGTTGCGCTGAGGCCGAACCAATCGCGCGGCGGTGCGCCTTGGCCACCCCACTATCCGCTTTCCCAGAAACATCAGCCAGTCGCTTCGTTTCGTGAACGAATACCGACGGAAATGGCAGATTCGGGGCCGGGCTTCTCGTTTGCTCCAAAGCCACAAATTTTTCGGATACCGAATATTGTATTCCGGTGGAAGCGTAGCAAGACGCAAATCCGAAGCCCACAGAAGCTCTCGCAGGGTGACCTGGTCCTTGCGGAAACCTGCTGTCTTGTAGCTGTCTGACCAATCTTGCAAAAGCGCTTGCGTCTTTGCATTCCGTCGTACGGCAACAACACCAGTGTTGAGCTGAGGAAAGGAATCTGGTAGCGCCTTCGTCCAAACAGCCCGCGTCGCGTCGCGGTTGCGGGCGTGGGCATGCGCCATCGCCATATCGAACCTTTCAAGCAGATCGAACAATTCAGTGACATCCTCGAGCACCCGTATGTCGGCATCAAGGAACAGCGTTTTTTCAAAGGGCGAGTTCATCAGGCAATCGACCTTGGACCGGTGATGAACGGATTCGAGTTCGATAACCGGATCGAACACTTCGCTCAGCGTGACGCCAAGTTGCCCGGCGTTGGTGAACAGGGCGATCGGGACCTCGGGCATATGACGGCGTACAGATCGGGCGGCCGCTTCGGCGCAGGCGATATATTTTGCGCCCGTAGCGACGAAGACCACACCCGATTTCAGCAAGGGCTGCGGAGGTCCGTCGGGTGTATCTGACTTTTCGAGGCTCACTTTGAAACGTCTTTCATTAATTGCGCGTAAATTCGGTCGGGGTTCAACCCGTCACGCAGGCGCACGATCAGCCGCGCCAGATGATAATCGGCTGTCGGTTTCGCCTGTGCCCGACGCATCGCGGGCTTACGGCAATCGACCAGTTCGCGTCCTACATATGTTGATAGACGCTGCATGCCGGCATCCGTTGTCATGAAGTCGGCATAGTTCAGTAATAACATACGCGGATGTTTGCGTTTCACATCTAACAGGTGCTGGTTATAGACGCACCAGGCGCGAAGCGCATCGGGCAGAAAAGTAGGGTCGCGGTTGATCCATTTGCGGTCGGCTCGCCGCAGGTAATGGCCAAATACCTCGACCGGGTCCCGGACAATGCCAACCAGGATCGGGGTTTCCAAAACCTGCTCCCAGAAACCGAAGGTAAGCAGTGTACGGGGGTCCTTAAAACCCCAACTCCGCGATCGCATCCCGGCAAGAAGTTCCTGCGCTTGTTCCAGATGCAACGCTTTCGCGGCACTCGGAGCGAGAGGGCGGATCAGCCGCAAGCTTTCAGTTCCGGTATCGCCTAGCAGAGCCATGTTCAGCGCCCGGGTTTCTGCGCGCTCCATCTTGTTGCCATCGTCATAACCGCCGCCGGCTTCTGCTCCGACCATCTCGATACCGCTGCGGTGCAAGGTATCTGCAATCAAGGTCGTACCGGACTTGTGCATGCCCATTACCACCACGGGCCAAGAGGCTGTCGTTTGGCTGAAGTTGACTTTGTTCATGATTTGCTACCGGTGCCAGGCAGGACGTTGCTGTAGACAGCCGCCCATTTTTTCTTGATAGCTACATCACCAAACAACCCATCGGCAATACGCGAAATTTCGTCAGGTTGATAAGTACCATATGTGCCCATCACGCGAAGCATCGCAGTAGATAGCGCGTCGGGATTATCTTTATCACACAATTCTCCCAAGCGGGAATCAGTTAAAATATCTTCTGGACCTCCGCACCTTGTCGAAACCACCGGTGTGCCGACAGAAAGTGCCTCAACCATCGGAAGCCCGAAAGTTTCGGTATCGCTTGAAATGACGCAGCAGTCCGCTGCTTCCGCCAAGTGTCGTATCGCCGCGCGGTCTATCCTGCCAGTCACGATAACAGACTCCGTTATATCGGGATGCCGGCGGAGAAAGCCGCTCATGATCTCTGCCTATAATATGTTCCTTACGGCATGTAGCAGCCGTCGATGTCTTGAATAATGCGCACTTGAGCATCCTCCCACATTTCCCCGAGCTTTCGGTCCCATTCGGGCGTAAATTTCTGGAAATGTTTTTTCTTCCACAAACTGCTCGGTCTCAAGGTGACTTCTCCGAGATACACGTCATCATCTGACTCATAGAGATCAACCCGGACGAATGGCGTCTTCACGCAAAGAGATATTTTCTTCGCTGCCTCTAGCAACTTATCGATATCTCTAGGCGCTGGTAAACTTGGATCATATCGAAATCCCAATCGATCTATTGGACCCAGATCTCGACCGTCCGGAGACCATAGCTTGTATGGTTTATCTGGCTTGCCTTGGTCACCTTGCCTAATCAGCCCCACCTCGCCATAGAAAGAGAATACTTTCCAGTTCAGTGAAGGGCGATTATTAAACTCGACAAGTTGCTCCGCTATAAACCCGACGCCCGAAAATTTCGATAGGCCTTCCACATACAGGTTCGTAAGTTTATTTGAGTAGTTTTTACCATTCAAAAGATCAATTAACTGGCCGTTTTGTTTCGATATGAGAAACACCCCGTCCGCACCGGACCCAACGATCGGTTTAATTACAAACTTGTCTGGAAGCGAGTCGAGATCAAATTCACTAAGTTCCATGAACGGCCCCTGCAGTATACCAGCAGCCTTTACGTTAGCTTTCTCAGCGACGGTTTTCTGACCAATTTTGGTCTCAATGGAATATATTGGTCCATCCCCAACTTTGCGTATGTTTCGCAGCCGCTTAGCCAGACGCTTTCGCTCGGCCATTTTCGCGTAAAAGCTCGGATTAGGCATCCTACGACGCCTGTATTCCTCTTGGTAACGAATTAGTTTATCTTGAACTCTAGCAAAGGTAAGGGAATTCATCCATGCATCCTTTAAACGCTGGCAGCTGATTGACGCGGCAATCAAGCGACCATTTAATTTGCATCATTTGTAAAATGTTACTCATTTTTACAGTCCGTAACCATTCAAACTTTTTTATCCAGACGGGTCAGCGTCTTAAATACCGCATTTTGCGCGTTCAGCCGGTCCCACGTGTCGAAGCCCGCAATGTTACCCTTGTCCAAGACCAAAATCCTATCGCAGCGGCGCACCGTACTGAGCCGATGGGCGATAATAACGATGGTTTTGTCCCCAGGCAGTGCATCCGTGGCCGCCATCACCTCACGTTCGGTCACATTGTCAAGCGCAGACGTCGCTTCGTCAAACACAATCAAGTCAGCATCACGATAGAGAGCACGGGCAATCCCGATCCGTTGGCGCTGCCCACCCGACAATCGCAAGCCGCGCTCGCCGATAGGGGTATCGTATCCTTGCGGCAGTTCATTGCACACAAAAGTATCAAGCTGGGCGAGCTGCCCTGCCTTCTCGACCCGAGCCCGGTCGATTTTGCCGGGTGAAACACCGAAAGCAATGTTCTCGGATACGCTGGCATCAAGCAGATAGATTTCTTGGGGGACATACCCGACCGAACGCCGCCAAGCCAGAAGTCGACCCGAGGTAACGGGGATGCCGTCGGCCAGAATCTCGCCTGCCTGAGGTCTCAGAAGGCCCAGCAGGATATCGGCCAGCGTCGTTTTGCCCGCGCCGCTGGTTCCAACGATTCCGATCCGTTCGCCGGCCTGAATTCGAAGTGTGATCCCTTGCAAACCAGGAACATCAGTATTGGGATAACAGTAACTTATTCCGTTCAGCACCAGTTCTCTGCGCAGCGGCAAAGCCGGCTCCTCGGTTTCGGCTCCATCAACACCGCCTTCACCGACAAACATGCCTTCGTAAACGGCATCGACCGCAGCGCGGCCATATCGCAGCAACCCCGCATTCGAAAACAAGCGACTCAGTTCCGGCATCAGGCGTTGCGCGGCAAGTGCCATCACGCCCAAAGTTGGGACCAAATCTGCCATAGCTGCGGTCGGATCATCGGCGTTGGGATCAAGTACAAGAAAGCTAACCAGAATGACACCGGAAAAAACCAATGTCTGAACCACATAAGGTGGAAGTTGGGTCAGTACATTCTTGCCAATATTCGTATGTGCCATCTTCAACGAATGTCGGTCAAAACGCGAAATGAATACCCGTTCACTGCCCAGTAATTTGATATCCTTGATACCGCTCAGCGCTTCCCCGGCGACCCTGAAACGAGCCTTGTTCGAGGTCTTTCGAATTTCACCGGAGGTGGTCAGTTTTCGGCTGCTGGCAAGCAAGGCCACAGCGAACACGCCGCCCACCACAAGAATGGAAAAGATCGCAATCACCGGATCGACCCAGATGACCACGACGATGACCATCGACATGGTGATCGCTGCCGAAATGACTTCTGTTGCAGGGCGCAGAAAATATTGCACCACATTGCTGCTTTCATCTAAAATCCGAGAGCTCATGTCGCTTGAATGGGCGGTGAGGAAAAATTCATAGGGCTGATGCAGATATCGCGCCAGCAAACGATGGCTGATACTGTGCACGCGCATCATGGTAAATCGAGAAAGCGCATACACGCGCAGCATTTGCATCGCATTGGCGATCACGATCATCGCGACCGTCGCCAACCCTAGCGCAACGATGAACGTGTATTTCGATGAAAAGCCGAACCGCTCATATGCCCAAGCGAGCTGCGATGTGGTTTCGATGCGCGAAGGGTCAGACAAGACCGTCAGAAACGGCAGGACTGACCCCACCATCACCGCGGCACTGAGTGCCGACAGAATGACAATTCCCAGAACGATCCAAGCCATACGACGCTCATGTTGGTCCAGCAACGATATACCCCGTTTCCAGAGCGTCAGATCAAGGAACGGCTTCTTCAGGCGTTTAGGCACTTCGTTCATACAGGAGCTTTCTGACGTGATTTTGACATCCGCCTCAACAGTTCGTTGCATTGTTTTTCACCCAAGAAATACATCCCCCAGCAGGCGGCAAGTATTACAGGCAGGAAAAGGATCCAGGCCCAATAACTTTCGATATCCTGAGCACGTATGTTGAACTGCTGTTCGAGGATCAACGCGATCAAAAAGATGAATGCCACATGAAAGATATAAATGGAATAGCTGAAGTATCCCCAGTTCCAGCGCGGGTTCGATGTCCACGCATGTGGAAGGTTTCGGATGCACAGGACACTGAAAAGTATCATTAGCGAATTAGACACTGCATTGGGCGCGCCGTAGAATGTCTTCACGATTACTATGAGCCCCAGCAACCCCAAGGCAACCATCACGAAGGTGCGCACCTGCAAGACCGGCACCCGTTCGATGTAATGATACGCGACGACACCGGACATAAACCAAAACGCTGCATTGATCGCAAAATTTACCAGAACCGAGGAGGACGGGTTTGATTCTACCCCCCAAAACACGACGCCGATGATTGAAAGCAACACCGACGCGCCGAAGACCGCAGGAATTGCCGCTCGGCACCAAAGCAGCAGAGGGCATAGAAGATAGAAGATGACTTCATAGGGCAGCGACCAGAACTGTGCCGTAATGGGCGTAGCGACCTCTACATAGGTCGCCATCAGAAACAGACCCTCGGCCGTGCAGAGACGCCCCGTGCATCTCTGAGTGATGTTACCGTCCGGATCGTACATCGTATACAGGACACAGACGAAAGCAGCGAGCGCGATTGCGACCAGATAGGGTGGCCAGATGCGTATCAGACGTCGTTTATAAAACTGGAGTGGCGACGAAGTGTATAGTATCGAATGCGCCATTGCAAAACCGCTGACGCAGAAGAACAAGATGACAAATTCAGTGCCAAGGGCGGTCGCCTGAAGTAGCGATATAGACACATAATCGTACAGGCCAAGCGGATCGGCAGACTCCGCTATTGTGCGACCGCCTCCTTTGAAAAAGTTGCCTCTGACGTGATTCACAACTACATAGACTGCTGCAAACCCGCGCATGAAATCCAGCACGTGGGTTGGTATGCGCGCCTGTGTGGATTGGCTCGAGCTGTTCGAAACAACCGTTTCTGTCTTATCCATCATATGTCACGTCCGACGGCCGACATACTACAGTCATAAATTGCGGCGCAGTTGGTGCTTGATGAATAAAACGTCATTAAGTTGCTCCATGTGTTTCCCGACATCTGCATTCTAAACCCATTACCGCCCAGTCATAGAATACACAGCGCGCCCAATCCATTCCCGCAGGGCGGTGTTCAGTAAACCCAGGTTGCGTTGGAAATTCCAACCAAGCGCGTCTGACCAACCTCGCGTTCGAAAATCGACCGGGAAGGGTATGATTCCTTGCCAGCCCGCAGCCCTAAAGCTGCTTACCGCGCGCGACATGTGAAAGGCGCTGGTCACCAAGACCCATTGCTCCCCGTCCTTAGGGCCCGCGAGCAAATGGCTCAGGCGTGCGTTCTCGGCGGTATTCCTAGATTGCCTTTCAAGTAGCATCCGTTCCGGCGCAATACCCTGTGCGAGGAAAATTTGTTCGGCGACCGCAGCCTCGGATACTTCATTTCCTGCGCCGTCGCGCAAGCGGCCACTGCCACCGGTAAAAAGCAGTCGCGCGGCAGGATAACGGTGGACAAGCGCCGATGCAGCGATGTAGCGGTCGCCTCCCTCGTCAATTTGCGGCTGCCCGGACCGTGTAGTGGCCGGCACGTCTTCACCGCCGCCAAGCACGATAATACCGTCAACCTGCCCCAAAGCCTTTTTTATAGGAAAATCGGCTTCAAGAGGCCGCATGAGTACGTCTCCTAATGGTAAAAGCCCGATACCAAGAATTGCCAAAACGAGCGTGGCGGAGGCGACTTTTGCCACGCGAGCCCAGGAACGCAGGCTAGCCCAAAATGTCAGTACTGCAATGACAAGAAGCCAGGTTTCCAGCTTCAGAGCGGTGCCGAACAGTTTTGAGAAAACGAAGAAAACCGTATCCATTGCGCCGAACCGTATCAATCCTGCCTTGAAAGCAGGACTGGCCTATCGTCAAGTACACGCTGCACTTGACCCATAGGAAACACACGACGGCGACGGGACGACGTGGACTTTGACAGTTTCCTCATCGCCACCCTTGCCCCGCAGTTTGCGACCATGTCTGCAAAACGCTCATGCAGCGGGGTTGACCTTCGAGGGTAGCAGGTCACGCAAAGCGGTACGGTAGGCATCTATCACAATACTCTGGCCGTACTCGTGCTCCATTTTCAAGCGACCGGCACGGCCGAGCGCCGCGCGCTCCTCCAATGATAAAGTGATAAATGTCTCACAGGCCGCCGCCAAACTTTCCTCACTGCGGACGTCGCAGAGAAAGCCGGTGTGCTTGTTATCCACCACTGCCCGGCACCCCGCGACATCTGTAGCGATAAGCGGGCGGGCCATAGCTGCGGCCTCAATGAGCGTGCGCGGTGCCCCCTCTCGGTAAGACGGCAGAACTATGCATTGCGCGGCCTTGATCAATGGCCGCACATCTTCGACCGTTCCAAGATATTCGATGATGCCTTCCTGTTCCCAACCTCGAACAGTCTCCCGGTCGATCGCTGTCCGGTTTTCGCTACCCGTGGCACCAAGAAGCTGGAACCGAACTCCGGGGTTACGCGCCTTTACGCGCCGCGCTGCGCCGACGTATTCCAACACTCCTTTGTCACGCAACAGCCTAGCAATCATCAAAAATTGCGGTGCCTCGCTTTGGAAAGGATAGTCGGACGCTGCGAACCGTTCGAGATCAATGCCTGATCCCGGCAGGCTTCTGGCTTGGCTGTCAGCCACCAAACCGCGATCGAGAAACAGCTCTCGGTCGTCGTTGTTTTGAAAGAAAACAACCGGAAGGTTGCGGAATGCTGTTTTGTAAAGCGCCACCGCAACCCGTTCCAGCAAGCCGCCTGAAAGAAAGGCGGTGCCTAGACCTGTGACATTGGCAATAAAGGGAATCCCAACCGATTTCGCTGCAATGGCACCAAAAATGTTATTCTTGATGGTAAAGCTTAGAACTACGTCCGGCTTCAATCGGCGGAAGTGCCTGCGCAGACGTACCAGCGTTTTTGGCTCCTCTAGCGGATTAAGGCCCTTTACGCTCATCTCAAGGTGATGAAACTCGCACCCTAACGCCTCGATTTTCGGCACCGTATCATCCCATGGCGCAAGGACGATAACAGTGTGCCCATCGGCCAGCAATGCGTCCACGAGCGGACGCCGGAAATTCCAGATGTTCCAAGCGGCGTTGACGGTTAACAACACCTTCACCGGGGGCACCGAAATGCGAATGCACAAAGACACGTTTGAGCATGATGTGCCACGGCCGGGTGTCGCCACGAAAAGTCGCCCGACCGCAGGTTTGTACCGAATTTGACCTTCAGATCAGCCATATTTGCCTATGTGCTCCGTCTGTCACTCGCAAATCCTCTGCGCAGGTGCGGTTTGGTGAGTTTCCAGGGCAGCCCGGAGCCGCATCATGACAGTCTGAACTGGCCGGCAGAACCATGAGTTACAGTCGAAGATCACTGTCATCGACCGCCAGAACGTATTTGAGGTCATATAGGACGTGTCCGTCTCGGCCGTACTTGCGCAGTTCTTGCTCCCCACTGTCCCGAAACTGGCTGTGGGCGACAGCCAGCAAAATGGCATCATAAGAATTCTCTTCTGGCGTGTCGACCATACTGACGCCGAGCTCGGCCTGTGCCTCCTCCGGATCGACCCACGGGTCATGCACATCCACGTTAATCCCGAATTCTTCGAGTTTCCGTATTGCGTCGATGACGCGCGTGTTGCGCAGATCAGGGCAATTTTCCTTGAAAGTCAGTCCGAGCACCAAAACCCTGGCCCCCTTGACCTTAGCCTCGCGGTGGATCAGAGCCTTCACCAGTTGTTCGGCGACATAGGCACCCATTCCGTCATTCAGACGACGGCCAGCAAGAATGATTTGGGGGTGATAGCCGATTTCTTCTGCCTTATGCGTGAGGTAGTAAGGGTCGACCCCAATACAGTGCCCTCCGACCAGCCCTGGTCGGAACGGCAAAAAATTCCATTTGGTCCCCGCAGCTTGTAATACTGCCTCGGTATCAATGCCTAACCTGTTAAAGATGATAGCCAGCTCATTCATCAACCCGATATTCAGATCGCGTTGCGTATTTTCAATCACCTTTGCCGCTTCGGCGACACGAATGCTCGCTGCCTTGTGTGTCCCGACTGGAATGATTGAGCTGTAGAGCGCGTCTATCCGATTTGCTGCCTCTGGCGTCGACCCCGAAGTCACCTTGACGATATTAGGCAGTCGGCGATCCTTGTCGCCGGGGTTAATGCGTTCGGGGGAATACCCCACGGTAAAATCGTCGTTTACACGCAGGCCCGAGAGGCGTTCCAGGATTGGGGCACATATTTCTTCGGTAGCACCGGGAAACACCGTTGACTCATAGATGACCATGTCACCGGGCTTCAAAAGGCCTCCCACGGTTTCAGAGGCGCGAACCAAAGGCGTCAGGTCAGGCCGTTTAGAGCTGTCTATCGGCGTGGGTACTGTCACGATAAATATAGTACATTCTTTCAGATCGGCGGTGTCCGCCGTCGCCGTCAAGTTGACTGACTCGCGCAGCTCGGCTTCCGAGACCTCCCGCGTGTGGTCCTGCCCTTCGCGAATTTGCGCTATGCGGTTCGGATTGATGTCAAACCCAACGGTCGGGAACTTCTTTCCGAATTCCACCGCCAACGGAAGGCCGACATAGCCCAGTCCAATTATCCCAATCTTTAATTCATCTGAATGTGTTAAATCATTTGTCATAATAATCCCTGAACCATGTCACGAAATCCCGGATGCCGTCTTTAATATCTGTTTGGGGGCGGTAGCCGGTCAAACTTTTCAAAAGCTCGGCATTCGCCCAAGTTGCAGGAACATCGCCCGGTTGGATGTCCATGTAGTTGCGTTGCGCCTTGACCCCAAGCTCGTCCTCGATCGCGTCCACAAAATCCAGAAGCCGGACCTTGTTGGAGTTACCGATATTGACAATGCGGTAAGGGGCCACGGGCGACAGGCTGTCGCCTGCTTTGATATCATCCGCCGAAGCGGGCCGTTCGGGCGGCGTGTCGATCAAAAGCCTTATGCCGCGAACCAGATCGTCGACGTAGGTAAAGTCGCGGTACATGTCACCGTGGTTGTAGATATCGATTGGACGCCCATCCAGAATCGCATCGACGAATTTGAACAACGCCAGGTCGGGCCGGCCCCAGGGTCCATATACCGTAAAGAACCGGAACATCGTCGTGGGCAAGGTCCACAAGTGCGCGTAGGCATGGGCCATGCTCTCGTTCGCCTTCTTTGTGGCCGCGTAAATCGTGAGCTGTGTGTCGGCTTTCTCTGTTTCCTGAAACGGCATTTCGTCGTTGGCACCGTAAACCGATGACGTCGACGCCATCAGCAGGTGCTCGACCTCCAGCTTGCGGGCCGCTTCCATGACGTTGAAGGTGCCGATAACGTTGCTGTCCAGATAGGCGCGCGGGTTCTCAAGTGAATATCGGACGCCGGCCTGAGCAGCGAGATGCACGATTACATCCGGCTTGAAATCCTGGGCTACCGACCAAAACTTTGCTTCATCCTCAAGCATACCTTCGGTTGCAGAGAAGGCGTTGCTTTGCAACAGCATCGCGTGTCGCCTTTGCTTCAGCGTGACATCATAATAGTCAGTCATCCCGTCATAGCCGTGCACGCGGAACCCTTCGGCCAGCAAAAGCTTTGACAGGTGGAACCCGATGAAACCCGCTGTCCCTGTAATTAAAATACGCTTCATTGTAACTTATCCGATGTCAATTTTATTGTAGTCTATCTTAGACGTGGTCCATCCAAGACGGCGGAGAGATCGCAGGAAAACAATCCCGTTCGCCCCAGGCAACGACCCGACCTGACCTTGTTCAGGTTGGGAATGAGTGTAGAAATTCGCGAATATGGCACCTTCTGCAAGAGATCGACCCACGGCTACCGCATCGGCACTCGCATCAACGGCCCGGCAGAGTAAACCAGTCTGACAGAATGCGTGCGCTTCTGCGCTGCTATCAGCCTCGCATGTGTATTGTAAGTGTTTTATGGCGTTATCATCGAACTTTAGCAACTATAACACTGAAGATTTGGCCTCCTGAAAAATCAGTCCTGCGATATTGCGCTAGAAAAGTGTATCCGGCCCCGAGGAGCCTGTAACGGTGCCGTGATGGCGCAAAATCAGATATGCGGAAACAGCTTGCCTGATCCCCTGCCCGGTCGCGACCAACCTGGGGCATCGACCAGAAACCAGCAGCGGTATTAAAGCATTTTGAGAACCTCAGGCTGCTTGCCCGTCAGCGAGACAAGGGCGAACCCGTTGCCGCACCCACCCCTGAAACTTTATGATCAGTATCGCGAAATTTGCATGGGCGACAAGCGCATGGATCACGCGAGGCTCGGTTCAGCATCCACAGAACGGTGCTCCACGTCCGCAACCGGCAGTTCTATCCTCGTATAGCGTCCCATCAGTTCAAGCAGGACATAGATGCGTCCCTGCTCAGAAATAGCTTCAATCTCAGCAAACTTGGTTGCAAGAGGCCCAGAGACCACCTCGACCCGATCGCCCACCTCCATTCCAGCTTGCTGCTGTGACTTGGTAGTTTGACGGGCACGCATTTGCAGCGCGCAAACGATCTCGGGCGCAACAGGCGTGGGGCGCCCCGCTTCAAGTGCTACTAAACGTGAAACGCCGTAGGTTGCATTGATGGCGCGCCAGTCCTGCCTGCCGGCGGGAACTTTGACAAACAGGTATCCGGGAAACAGAGGCTTGGCGATTGTGCGCCACCGACCCGCACGCCGCCGCGTTTCTTCACGGACCGGCATCAAACTGTCAAAGCCTTGCCGCGCCAGGTTGACAACAGCCCGGTCCAAACCCCCGGGCTTGAGCTGCGCAAGATACCAAGCGTCATGCACGATTCAGAACAACCGATCGGATGACATGGTTCAGCGTTGCCCGAACCCGGAGAAAACAACCCCGAACGTCAGCGCGATCACGTAAAGATCAAGATAAATGCTGGAATTCCGAATGTAGAACCTGTCATATTTCACCTTACGCTGTACGGCGCGCGGGTTATCGGCATAGCCTCCCCGCACCTGTGCAAGCCCTGTAAGGCCAGGACGCACTGACAGACGTTTACGGTAATGAGGTACGCCCAAAAGGTATTCACTGGCATGCTCGAACGCGTCGGGGCGTGGGCCGACAAGGCTCATGTCTCCGGCGATGATGTTAAGTATGTTCGGCACTTCATCAAGCTTGGTGCGACGCAACAGGCGACCAAGCGGCGTGATACGGTGCTCATCAAGCGGTGCGCTGGCCGAACGTACCACCGCAGCGTCGGCGGTCATCGTACGGAACTTCCAGATCGTAAACGCTTTTCCGTTCTGCCCCATCCGGACCTGGCGGAAAAACACCGGCCCTGAATTGGAGATGGTATTTGCTATAAAAATCATGACGGCGAGCGTCACTAAGGTCGGCAATGCCAAAAGGGCAAAGACTAGATCGACCGAGCGCTTCAAAAGTGCGAAGCCTCTACGATCTTCATGAATGGGCACGTCACTGAAAAAATCGCTTTGGGCGACAAATGGGTAACTGGCAGCACTAACATGGGAAATGTTTTTCACAATTGATCCCCCCCGGGAAGAAGAAAATCCGTCTTAAAATTAGTTTCGACAACAAAAGTTAACTGCGCCAGCTTAAAAATGTCACTGGCGCGAATCGCTAAATATTTATTAATAATGATAAAACTCCTAGGGAATATCAAGGGCTGTTCGTAAGATACGCATTTTCAGTGAACGAACTCCGTGGGTTTGTCGACGATAAAAACGGGATCAACGCTCTTTATCAAGATTAACGACATAGATATTTCTACCTAAAAGTGAACATCGTCCTCCTTGCAAACGTGGACGGGTCCTTGATCCGCTGTGCATGCGGTTTCGACATTGTGAGGCTGGATAGTAGGATTACTCAATAGGGGTTCGATGGTCTCTACGTGGGTGATCCCTTGCGGGGTTGACCTGAGAGGCATTCTTGCAATCCGCTTCAACATTATTCGTTTAACGATGACCAAGACGGGACGAGCCTGAAAACGGTCGCTTACCTACGTGGCTCGCGAAATTTATTCGCGATTTGAACTAATCAAGCTATCCAAGATACCGCTAGTTCACCGAAGCTCTCCATAACGACACATGGAGATCGACGATTTATCTAGTCATATTATACGCCTCTTCGATATCCAACGGGGGGAACATTCGATACGGTTGCCACCAGTGAGAGAAATTTGCGTAGTTAAGCCACACGAATAAAACAACTGTATAAAAAAGAACCACTGTGAATGCCACTGCTTGCTTTTGGCTATCGAAGCGGCCAAATGCGTTCGGCAGATGAGAAAATACGAACACCTGCAACGGGATCAGATACAGACCAATTCGGTCTAAGGCGGTGGAGGGGAGCCCCCCCACAACAAGTGCGCCGAAAGAGAAGATCGCCAAGAGCGCCATGACAAGATAGATTTTCCGTTCACCCTTCGCGACAACAAACCGCTTCCGAAACAGGACCAGGAGAATGCCGGGGACCACGTTCATCAGTAACCTGACAAATGCCCCATCTGACTGCATCTCGTTGTCTATGTATTGCTCGACAAACTGATCCGTTTTGCCTTCAAGCAAGGCCGTATACATCAAAACGGCCACTATCAACAGGATAGGCAAATTCCTGAAATTGCGGAAGTTCATCGTCAGCAAGGGTATACTGATCAAAACAACGGCAGAGCGATGGAAGGTAGCTGCAAGGAATATCCAAAATACAAACCACAACAACCGTTGTCGGCCAAGAGCAACCAACCCGATCAATGCAAATCCCAGAGCGACCCCTTGGCGCGAATACCCCATTGAAACCACAATGGTCATATAAGGAATCGAAACAGCCAGCGCCAGCCAGGGCCGTGGCATTGACCTTGCGTAGATAACCAAACCTAGTGAGAATACAAATCCGCAAAAAAGGTTAACACCTACAATTCCCATCCCCGTTTTAAGGCTAATGATATTAATGATGTTATATGCGGGGTCAGGCAGTAAAATTGCCTCTGCAAATGTAAGTGTTTCCGCCTCGAACAGATGCCTGACGTAGGCAAACCAATCACCGCCAACGCGATCCCGAAGTCCGATCATCAGGGCAAGCGCAACCAAAACCAGCACCCAAGACGCGCCGAATTTCACGCTGCGTGTGCCATCTGCTCTGAGCTCTTGCATTGGATTTGCAAAAACCGCGGGCAACGCTGGTATCAGGAAGAGAATCCAATAGGGCCACATTATTAACTTCCTCGGTCACGTAAGTTCTGTTCTATCAAGTCCCTATGAGGCTGGGTTGATGTTCAGTCCTAGCACCTGTTGGGTGCCTCTGCATAGATCAGGCATAGTTTGTTAGTGACATCTCACCATTGCGGGTAGATGGTCAATCCGTATGCATTGTTATTATGTTCACAAAGTTATTCAGCGTGTGAACCGCTCGAAAATACTGTCGGCTCGGCATAACGAAACAAAGGGCACACGGCAAACAGAATTCGAATAACAACACCGTATACCATTTTTCTACCATCAATAGATCTGACCCGTGGATTGCGACAAATTTCCCCATGCATGCTTTGCTCCATCTCCTGCGCTTCTCATTTGCGATGTTCTTGCTTGGCAGTCCGGTACATGCTGACGAGTTGCTGCTGACAAAAAATGATCTGGTACAGGTTCAACCGTCGCTATGGGCCGCTACCGGGCTAAAACTGCCACCGCCGGACCTCACGGCACCGATCGTCGGGTTGCATAATGTGCAAGACGGTGCGCGGCTTTTGAGGATCTATAGCAGTCAAGGCGACGTTAACGGTTTCGCGGGTATTCTCTACGATAACCGGGACCGCGGCCATTCGTCGCTAAGTGCAGACCTGTACCCGGGCCTGACACGGCTAAAATACGGTGCTGATCTCATTGCCGATGGGCTAGATTTTGGTCTCGGGGGCCGCATTGTCATGCCTGCGGTGGTATTGGGAAATTCCTCAACGGCGATGGAGCGCGGATGGGCACCGCGTAGCCTGCCTCGGCTGGCGATGACCAATGCACGTTGGGGTGCCGTTATGCCCGTGCTTTACGCAAACAATCATATCTACATCTATCCTGAACATCGCGATCACGATGCTGAGGATCGCTTCCCTATCAATTGGCCCTACATGATTATCAGTCAAGGATCGTCAGGATCGGACCAGCCATTTCTCAATGCAGTCGCGCTGACACTTGCGGCGCTACCGCGTGATACTTTTGCATTTCTGCGCGACAAGGGTTTGGTCGCGCCGACAGTGCAGATGATTTTGCGCCATAATCTTGAAGCCGTTACCACCCGCGATGACTATCTTTCCGGTATTGCGCATCCCGCCGCATTCGCTGGCCGGCTTGTCCGAACCGGCCGAATGGTTGCACAAGCTGCCAGCCTGCGCCCGGGAGATATTCCACCGGTTGTGCGGTTACGTGTCGTCAAAGAAGATTTCAGCGATGCCGCTGGACTTGCAAAGCTGGACGAACGGCTTCTCGATACGCCAGCAGCGATCGGGCGTTTATGGCGCAGCTATGCTTGGGAGCGTGAGCTTGTGGTGAGCGCTGAAGATACGTCTGACCCAAATGACCGGCCCATTACCTTTGAATGGCGGTTACTGCACGGCAATCCCGAACGGGTCTCGATCGAACCACAGGGGCCGACTGGTCGCACAGCGAAGATCCGTATTGCATGGCACGATCCCTGGACAGAACGGATGTCAGGCGAAAAAGGTCCGGTAGAACGTCGCATGTCGCGCGTCGATATCGGGGTTTTTGCAAATAACGGCATCCACGACGGCGCACCATCCTTCATTTCGGTCGCCTTCCCCCAACATCAGAACCGCGAATATACTGTCTTGAGCGATGGGAAGAAGCGCCTCTCGTCCATCGACTATGATGCCGAAGGGCGTGGGGCTTATTTCGACCCTCTGCTCTACTGGTCAGCCCCATGGACCGATACAGCCCGCTACGACAATACCGGAGCAATATCGGGTTGGGACCGTCGTGGCACAGACGGGGCAGCTATTGGCTTTGTTGCAAACGGAGAGCGCTTTGAGCCGCGCTATGAAATCGACCGTTCCACCAAGCAGCTACCTGTGCTTCGCCGAACCAAGGAATGAGTGTTTGCCAGCCTGTCAGGCATATCAGCTCCTGTGTGCTCGTACCCGGGGAATTGGCGCAAAGACTTTTGACACGCATAGACGACCGGACACAAAAAACGATTGGCGCTGTCCGAGCAACCTTATCTGCCCGAATAACATCGAGAGAGCATGGGAGTAGGAGCTCCATGCTTAAAGCCGCTGTGACGGCTTGTCTCATTCAGCTTCACAAGCGAACTCAAAGTTGTAGGCACCAAGTGAGCTTCCCACATTATCGCCGTACAATCACAAGCGTCCGGATATCTTAGTCGGACTAAAGGATTTCACCGAGGGTATGGCCAAGTTGGTCGGCTGCGCGCCAGAGCATACCTGACCGCACCGCGATTTACGCGACCTCGTCTATGACCTCGATTAATAACCCAGCAAGAGTGGGCCATTAAAGTGACAACACCAGTTCAAGCGCTCTTTTGACCTTCACTTTAAAAGCGTTCGGCTCCATAGATTTCCCTTCTGAGGTGCAGTGATACAGGAGATACATGCGTGCTGGATACAGTGATAATTGGTGCGGGATTTGCCGGCCTATCGGCAGCGAGAACCCTGATGAACGAAGGCCGCGGAAATTTCGTAGTTCTCGAGGCCCGAGATCGCGTAGGCGGGCGTACCAAAGCCGGGAAAATTGGTGACATTCCCGTTGATTTGGGCGGTATGTGGATGGCACCGACCCAAACACGGCTTAAAAGTTTGGCCGCGCATTATAACGTCCAAGCTTATCCGACCTATCTGGACGGCAATGCGATCTTTCGGATCGGAACCCGTGAAAGGCAAGGTCCACGCGAGGATCCCAGCCGGCTGTTGGGCATCGCGGGCGGATTGGCTTATCTATTTGCCAAGTGGAAACTCGAACGTCCCATGGCACGTCTTGATACCAATCAACCATGGGCGCATCCCCAGGCCAAGGAACTAGACGCAACGACTGTGGAAACCTGGATCGCGCGGAATGTGTATCATCCGCTGGCACGGGCCGCCTTCCGAACCATCTGCAATTCACTTCTTTGCGCTGAGCCGTCGCAGGTGTCGCTGCTGTTCTTTCTGCATTACGTCAAATCGGGCGGCGGTCTCGATGTTCTCATTTCAGCAGATGCTGGCGGTGCCCAGAACCTCATGTTCCACGGCGGCGTCCACCAGATTAGCCGTTTCATGGCTGATGAAATCGGCGACCGGTTGCACCTTAACGCACCTGTCATGGTGATCGAATGGCACGACCGCGGGGTAACAGTGCACAGCGAGGTAGGTACGTTCTCCGCTCGCTCGGCGATCATTGCCATTTCCCCGACGCTCATGCACCGTATTACCTTCTTGCCTACATTGCCGCAGCCGAAAGTCGCGGTTCACGAACATCTTTTCATGGGTTCTTCGATCAAATTCTGGGTGCTTTACAAAACCCCGTTCTGGCGTGAAATGGGGTTGAACGGGACTATACTGCGTGATGACACGGCAATAACCCCAGTGATGGATGTTTCGCCACCGGACCAAAAGAATGGCCTGCTGGTCGGTTTCTTTGATGCCAATCGCGCGATAAACAACGCGGACTTGTCCGTTGAGGGGCGGCGCGCAATTGTGCTTGAGATGCTCGTAGAGCATTTCGGCCCGGAAGCGTCAGAGCCTCTGGATTATGTTGATCATGATTGGACCGACGAGGTATGGTCGGGCGGTTGCTACGGAGCATATGCGCCACCGGGCGTGTTTACGCCCTACGGCCAGACCCTGCGGGCAACCATCGGACCGCTGCACTGGGCCGGCACCGAAACATCACCCCAATGGACCGGATACATCGAGGGAGCCATCCAATCCGGAGAACGCGCCGCCAGAGAGATCCTGTAAAGATTGAAAGTGGCGATCATCTAGGCGCACGTTTCCCGCGCTCCTTAGCACCCGGTCAAGACAGTGTCGAAATCATCTGCAATTCAAGAAAGGCATACGTCGAACACGTATGCCTTCCAAAGAAGCAGCTATGTCCGGATCACAACTCAATGCTCGCATATCATGGCCGAACGACTGGCCCCGGCGCTTGAGATTGCCGAACATGTGTTTGCGGCATCACCCCGCAAAATGAGAGGCACCCGGGTCGTGACAGGTCGCGCCACAGCGCAGGCTATTGTAGGACAAGACCGCGATTTTGCGTGCGGTGGCTGTGACTGCTTTGGCTTATCCGCGGCGCTATCCATCGCCGGTAGGATCAGCCTAACGCCTTGTCACCTCGCCCTATCCTGACAATGGCCAATTGCAAAAGTAATTGCTGCGTTGATGGATGTTCTCACTGCCAGAGATGACAGCATCTTCTCCCCCACTGTCTAGTTACCCGGTGCCGGACAGGGCCACGAGTTGGCATTGCCTTTAGGCCTTTAGGCCTTTGCGCACTGAACAGTGTCACAATCGCGCACCGGCTAGAGCGATGTGACGGCTCCATCCCATGGGTGCTTGTCAGATCCAACCCGAGAAACCGGAATAGGTCTGGCCTCACCACAAACGATCACTGTCGTCTATCTTCCAATCCGGCACAACCTTGGCGTAATGCAAATTGACGGGCCTGGTTACGCCATGCGCTTCGATCCAAGCAGCCAGTTCGAGCCGCTCATACACGAAGGTATAAACCCTCGAACCGACGAACCTGTCGCATAGGGATTTATTGCCGCCACGTGCCCCGCTGAATTGATAACAATTGCCGCAGCGCAAACATTTACGGTCTTGATCGCTTCGGTCTCGCGGATCTATTGCTTTGCTGTCGTCGATTTTCCCGGGGGCACCAGAGTGGCCGGGGACATGCGAACCTGTCGGTGCCATAACCGGGATCCCCACACAAGCCGGGTCACCATCCGCAAGTATGGATCAGCCCATAAACCTCGTTTATTACTGCGGGTCGTGACACCGCCGGAACCATCCGTAATCGGCCGGACCGGTGCCCTTCATCTTGCAACGACAACGCTGAATTTTATACCGTGCGCAGAAGGGCCCCCGCTCGGGGCCAAGTTTCTCAAAGATCGCACTGCACTATCAGGGTTTCTTCTGCATAAGTTTACTCTGGTCGCGGCCTGTTAACAGCTGGCGAACTTGTTCAAGACTAAGTGGGAAAATTGGGATCAACTTTGTATGAGTTTTTATCATAGGTAACCATCCTAACTGGCGAGTGTGAGACTTGCTGTATCTATCCCTAAAACCTGTTTTGCTCGGCCTAGTTTACTTTGTCATGGCGCCATAAACATGAGCCATTTGTGAAAAAACTAAGGCCAGCAGTAAAATCGACGTCGCCATTCGCCAAGCAATCTGGACCTGTCGCGGTTTGATACTGGTGGACAAATAGATCACGGCGCACCGAGGCACCGATGTGGTATTCAAAGAGGAGCTAAGCCTAACCCACGAGAATGATCGCCTTCAACGCGAGGTATGCATTCTAGAGGCGAAGTGGGAAATTCTTATAAGCAGGTCACTCGGTTCCGCGCGGGCCGGAAGCAATAAGATCTAGGTTTACCCATCACCCGGCATCGGCGTGCGCAACATCATCCCGCGAGAGGGGCATCCAAGCCCACAAAAACGCCAAGGTCGAAACCGAGAAAGGCGGCAGTCCCTGCGGCGAAGATTTTGCTTGGGAGGTAGCGGCCCAAGAATTTGAAAGTCCGGCAATATGGCGCTGGCTTATCTGCGGAATGCTTCATCGAACCAAAGCTTATTACTATTTTAACAAACCCTCCAAATACATCCCGTAATCGTTCTTGGCGAATAATTTTGCCCGTTCCTCGAGCGATGCAGCACTGATCCAGCCCTGATTGAACGCAATCTCGTCAGGGCTCCCTGTTTGCAGCCCCTGCCTAGTCTCTAGTGTCCGCACAAAGTTCCCCGCATCCAGCAGACTACCGTGGGTGCCGGTATCCAGCCAAGCATAACCACGTCCCATGCGTTGGACATTGAGAAGACCGTCATGCAGGTAGGTTTCGAGCAAAGTGGTGATCTCCAACTCTTTCCGGGCTGAGGGTTTGACGGTTTTGGCCCGTTCAGATGCAGTGTTGTCCAAGAAATAAAGCCCGGTAACGGCATAGTTCGAGGGAGGCACTTCGGGCTTTTCGATGATCTGGCGCGCTTGGCCATCTCTGTCAAAATCCACCACCCCATAGCGTTTGGGATCGGAGACCCGGTAGCCAAAGACGGTGCCGCCTTGGGTTTGCGCATCCGCAGCAGCAAGGATTTCAGGAAGACCGTGGCCAAAGAAAATATTGTCCCCCAGGACCATCGCCGAGGACGCGCCGTCAAGAAAATCTTCGGCCAGCAAATAAGCTTGCGCGAGCCCATCGGGGCTGGGTTGCGTGACGTAGCTGAGCGTCACCCCCCACTGGCTGCCGTCACCCAGAGCGCGCTTGAACTGGTCGGCATCTTGCGGGGTGGTGATGATTGCGATTTCGCGGATACCACCCAGCATCAGTACCGACAGCGGGTAGTAAATCATCGGTTTATCGTAGATCGGCAATAGCTGTTTGGACACGGAAATCGTGATCGGATAAAGCCGCGTGCCGGACCCACCGGCGAGGATAATGCCTTTGCGTTTGGGCGTCTGGGTCATGGAAAATCAGTCCTTGGTCAAATCAAGTTGGGTCAAAATCTGAGTCAGGCTGGCGTGCCAATCGGGGCGGGCAATGCCAAAACTGGCCTGCGTCGCGCCGCACTCCATCCGCGAATTCAGCGGGCGTTTGGCGGGTGTAGAGTAATCGCCAGAAGGGATATCGGTGACGGCACAGGTGATCCCCGCTTGATCAAAAATCGCTCGGGCGAAATCGGCCCAGCTGACATCGGGCGTGCCGGATAAATGATAGATTCCAGATTTTTCAGGCTTTGATACAAGGGTTTGGGCGATTACGATACAGGCCTGTGCGATCTCGGCGGCACCCGTAGGGCCCCCGATCTGGTCGGCGACAATGGTGAGCGCCTTGCGCTCCGCACCCAGGCGGAGCATGGTTTTGACAAAGTTATTGCCATGGGCCGACACCACCCAAGAAGTACGCAATATTGCATAACGCCCCCCCGCTGCTTCGATAGCAATCTCGCCGTCTCGTTTGGTGCGCCCATAAACCCCCTGCGGGTCGGGGGGGTCACCGGGGTGCCAAGGTGCGATACCTGCGCCTGAAAAAACATAATCTGTCGATATAGAGACGAAGGGGATATCGCGTGTGGCACAGGCACGGGCCATAGCGGCCGGGGCCTGGGCATTGATCAGATCAGCGGTTTCAGCGTCATCTTCAGCCTTGTCGACTGCCGTGTAAGCGGCGGCATTGATCACCGCATCGGGCGCATGCATGGCAATCGCTGCGCCACAGGCGGTGGGGTCAGTCAGGTCAACATCAGCACGGGCCAGAGCAACGATATGGGTATCCGCGCTATCCAGTGACCGTAGTTCTGCGGCAACCTGGCCGCTATGTCCGAAAACGAGAATATTCATGCCCTGCCCAACCTGTCGCCGACACCCTGACGGTTTTGCAACGCTGTCCACCAATCTTCATTTTCAAGATACCAATCGACGGTGTGGGCCAGCCCTTCTTCCACGGTGACCGAAGGTTTCCAGCCCAATTCAGCGCGAATGCGCGTCGGGTCGATCGCATAGCGCTGGTCATGGCCGGGGCGATCGCTAACAAAGGTAATCAGATCGGCATGGGGCGCGCCACTGGGAATTCGTTCATCCAGCAGGGCGCATATCATCTTGACCAGTTCCAGATTACTGACCTCATTCTCTCCGCCAATGTTATAGCTCCGACCCAGTTCACCCTTGGTCAGCACGGTCAGCAGGGCATCGGCGTGATCTTCGACAAACAGCCAATCACGCACGTGAGCGCCGTTGCCGTAGACAGGGATCGGCTGGCCAGCGAGCGCCTTGAGGATCACCACAGGCACCAGCTTTTCGGGGAAGTGAAACGGCCCGTAGTTATTTGAACAATTCGTCATGACAATCGGCAACCCGTAGGTTTCGCCCCAGGCGCGCACCAGATGATCGCTCCCTGCTTTTGAGGCGGAATAGGGACTGCGCGGAGCATACGGCGTATCTTCGGTGAACTGCCCGGCGGGGCCAAGCGAGCCGAACACCTCATCGGTCGAGATATGGTGAAACCGAAAGCCAGCCGGTTTCCCAGCCCCTTGCCAATAGGCCCGCGCGGCCTCTAGCAGCGTGTAGGTGCCGGTGATATTGGTCTGGATAAACGCACCGGGCCCGTCAATGGATCGGTCCACATGGCTTTCCGCTGCCAAATGCATCACCGCATCGGGCCGGTGATCCGCAAAAATCCGGTCAAGCGCCACGCGGTCGCAGATATTTGCCTGTTCGAACGTATATAGCGGGCTGTCCGCGACGCTGGCTACATTCTCGAGACAGGCCGCATAGGTCAGCGCATCAAGATTGACCACACTGTGGCCCTGCGCCACCGCCAGCCGTACCACGGCAGAGCCAATAAACCCCGCGCCGCCCGTTATCAATAGCTTCATCTAGGTACCTTCAAACGTGAACGGGCTGTCAATATCAGCCAAACAAGGCGCATTTGCGTCCTTTTCGGACAACACCGGAGACACCCCCCCGAGACCCCAGTCAATGCCGATATCTGGATCATCCCACGCGATAGCACCTTCGGTGTGCTGCGCGTAATATTCAGAGCATTTATAGATAATCTCGGTCTCGGGTGCGCGCGTCACGAAGCCATGCGCAAACCCCGCAGGGACCAACAACTGCTTGCCATTCTCAAAACTCAGCTCAACCCCGAACCATTGCCCATAGGTCGGCGAGCCCTTGCGAATGTCCACTGCCACGTCGAACAAAGCCCCCCGCCCGCAACGCACCAGCTTGTCCTGCGCATGGGGCGGTGCCTGAAAATGCAACCCGCGAATTGTACCCAGGGTCATCGACAGGGAATGATTGTCCTGCACAAAAGGGATTGAAATCCCATGGTCGGCAAGCGCCTTGGCACTGTAACTTTCCGAGAAAAACCCCCGATGATCACCGAACCGCGCCGGGGTGATAACGACGACGCCAGAGAGCGGGGTTTGTTCTATTTTTAGGGGCAAAACGTGGCCTTATACCTGGGATTATATGATTTCTCGGGTTCAGCTTTCGTAACTTTGATCAATTTAGCAAGCGGTACTGTTTCCTTTGAAAGCCACTGCCAATCGTACGATGCGATAATGGTTATCAATTTTTACCTAACGCGCCTCGCTTTCAATGACAAATCAACTCAGATACCGACGCGAAAGCGGACGATGATCATGATCCTACCGCTGCAGGCGAAGTCTTTATCACCGGCACCGCCGGTTTCCCTCTCGGCCTTCTTTTACGGGCCGAAGATTTCAGCGTTCGCGGATTTGACGGCATGACAGAATATTATGATGTCACCCGGATACAGCGCCGTCATAAGATATTGTTGCAGAACCCTAATTTTTCGATGGCCGCAGGGATGCTTGAGAATGGCGCACATGAGGAACCCGTATTTTTCAAGACTGGAAAGCGGACACGGTACCAATCCGTCCGAATTACGATTGCGTTGCGTCTTAGGTAACGCTCATACCCTGGTCTGATGGTGATATCTGGCCAGGGCTCTCCGTTGCAAACCGCCATGGCTCAAGCGACGTCAATCCCTCTTGGCAAGAACCTGCGCCAATCGGGCTGTTGTCCTGCGGCGTATTCCATTCCAATTTGCACCCAGTCAATACCATCGCCTTGCGGCACCGATCCGACGGCGGCGGAACCATATCGCACTTCCCGCGTGCCTTCCGCAAACGCATCCAGTGATTGCACCCAGATCTCGTTGTCCCAATGCAGCGTCATCTTGCGGCATCTGGGTTCGTATTCAGCAGTGAAAAGCGTGCCGAAACCCTCGGCGTAACGATGCTGTTTCAACGGCGCTTGCGTGAACTGCCCGACCAAGGCAGCAGGTTCGGTGCCCTCGATCAAAACGCTCTCCAGATGTTTTGACCTTTGGTACGTGCGGGTAAACACGGCTCGATCGGGAATACTGCCGTCGGTCTGGTGGTTCGTCGCAACTAGGCGCGGTTGCACCTTTGCGCCGCCACCGGCGTAAACCTCGACGCTCGCGGCGGAACCGGAGGCGTCAGCCACAACCACGTTATAAGGCATATGGGATGGCACGCGTTGCAGAACCCGCAGGGCTTCAGAAACTGTTTTACAGGT